>Ga0209187_1000471_pt1 | contig 68847 bp, 61 predicted proteins | sample BantaG_FD_187430 | JGI IMG/M metagenome (GOLD analysis project Ga0209187, IMG submission 187430) | Marine algal microbial communities from Bantry Bay, Ireland - BantryBay_4 metaG (SPAdes) (version 2) | ecosystem: Host-associated > Algae > Red algae > Unclassified | place: Bantry Bay, Ireland...
AGAGTTCACATCGACGGCGGGGTTTGGCACCTCGATGTCGGCTCATCACATCCTGGGGCTGAAGTTGGTCCCAAGGGTTCGGCTGTTCGCCGATTAAAGTGGTACGCGAGCTGGGTTCAGAACGTCGAGAGACAGTTCGGTCCCTATCTGCTGTGGGCGTAGGAAATTTGAGAGGAGCTGTTCCTAGTACGAGAGGACCGGAATGGACAAACCTCTGGTGTACCAGTTGTCCCGCCAGGGGCATGGCTGGATAGCCACGTTTGGAATGGATAACCGCTGAAAGCATCTAAGTGGGAAGCCAACCTCAAGATAAGATTTCCCAAGGGGTTAACCCTTGTAAGAGCCGTTGTAGACCACGACGTTGATAGGCTGGATGTGTAAGTACAGCAATGTATTTAGCTAACCAGTACTAATTGCTCGATTGGCTTGACTTTTTATTCTTCAGTTTAACTGAAGCAATAAGCATATAATTAACAAACTAATGTTTTATTATTATGCTTGAGTTGCAGCGCTACGAATTAGTGGCGAAATATTAAAAGTCAATGCTCATATCTTGAAATATAGAACAAGCACAAAGAATTTCTAAAGACTTCTATCTCAATAAGCTTGGGATAGAGGCAAAAGCATAAAACTTACATTATATACTTGAAGAACAGCTTAATTTGTTCTTTGTTTTACTCATCATTTTCACTTCCAATTGAAACTTCCTATCGGAATTACCGATAGTGAAACCATTTTGGGGTGTCCATAGAGCAGGGGAAATACCGGATCCCATTTCGAACTCCGAAGTCAAGCCCTGCATCGGTAATGGTACTGCAGAGGTGACTCTGTGGGAGAGTAGCACGACGCCCCTTTTTTTTTTACCTTAATACTCCAAATATAACTTAAAATTTTTTTATTATTATATATTTTTAATAATAAAATGTGGATAAGTCCGTAAGTATCAGTTTTTATTAATTATTTTTCATAAAGCTATTTTTTTGTTCTTTTTTTGTTATCCTATAGATGGGATGGCATTTTACAGAATAAAAGAAGCAGCTGAAAAGATTGGGGTGATGCCTCATGTTCTTCGTTTTTGGGAGTCTCAATTTACTCACTTAAAACCAAATAAAACAGGCCGCGGTCAGCGAATGTATGAAGATAAAGACATTTCCCAATTTATGAAAATTAAACATCTTCTCTATTCGGAAGGTTATTCTATTCCAGGAGCTAAAAGACACCTGAAAGAAAGTAAATCAAAAGGATCTCATGATAAAAACTATCGAGGGAACCCTGAGCTCAGACCTTTTCTTAAAGATATGAGAAATAATTTACAAGAGCTCAACGATTATTTGAAAAGTATCTAGCTATTTTAGTTTTTCCCATAAATAACTGTAACTAAGGGCTTCTGAGTAGGCTCTTTCTTTGAGGTCAGAGGCGGCGCTATGTCCACCTTCAGTATTTTCATAATAGAATGCTTGATGCCCTAATTCTTTGAGCTTTGTGTACATTTTACGAGCGTGTCCAGGGTGAACTCGGTCGTCTTTAGTCGATGTTACAAAAAGTATTTCTGGGTACTTCTTATTTTGAGATATGTTTTGAAATGGAGAATATTTTCTCCAGAAACTTGCAATATCTTCATTTTTTTCTGTGTTTCCGTATTCGGCAACCCAGCTCGCTCCAGCGAGAAGCTTATGGTAGCGAAACATGTCGAGTAGGGGAACGCTGCAAAGAACTGCATTGAATAGTTCAGGTCTCATCATACTCACTGCTCCCACTAAAAGGCCTCCATTACTTCCACCCCTAATGCCTAGATTTTTTGGAGTCGTTACTTTCTTTTTAATGAGATCCTCCGCAACGGCAATGAAGTCTTCGAAGGCTTTATTTCTTTTTGTTTTAAGAGCAGCTTGATGCCAGGAGGGTCCATATTCACCTCCGCCCCGAATATTCGCAAGAACATAAACTCCACCTTTACTTACCCAAGCTTTTCCAGAGATCGATTTATAATTTGGGCTTAGGGAAACTTCAAAGCCACCGTATCCGTAAAGTAGAGTTGGGGAATTTTCTTTCTCAGTATAGTTTTTATTGGCAACAATAAAATATGGGACCTGAGTGCCATCTTTACTCGTTGCAAATGATTGCTGGCTGATGAGATCTTTAGAATCAAACCAAGCTGGCTCAGATTGAATTTTTTGAAAACTTTGAGCATTCTCATTAAAATAATAAAGGGTGCTGGGAGTGAGGAGCGATTCAAAATTAAGAAAGAGATTTTCGTAAAGGTGGTTATCTCTACCAATGATTGAAAGCGTCCCCTGTTTTGATGGAAGAGTGATTTCTTCTTCAATAACTTTTCCATTTTTTAAATTTAATTTTCTTAAACGTGATTGAATATCTTTAGTATAGTGAATATAAATATTTTCTTTACTTCGAGTATAGCTCTTGAAACTTTCGCCTTTTTTAGGCTCGTAGAGTAAGACTTTTTCATCTTCTTTTGTTTTGTGAAAGGCGACTAAAGAGCCTTGTTTATAAATGGTATCGAGGTCTTTTCGAAGCTTAAAAACGTAGTGATTTTCAAGAATATCTTCAAAGTCAGCGTCTTGAGGGTGGTTGACGCTTTGAATGCTCAGGTCATTTTTGTTTAAAAGATGAATTTGCGAAGTATAGAAGCTGAGTCCTTGGTAGATTCCAAATTCAAATTTTCCTTGATCATAAAAACTCATTGGCCAAATGCTGATATTCTCTTTTTTACCTTCAAAGAGAAGCTTTCCGTTTTCCCAATTCTCGTTCCTTTTAATTAACTTTACTTGGAGTGGATAGCCAGACTCTGTAGACTCAGCCTCTTTGTATGCAAAGGCTGCCATGATAGTGTTTTCATCGAACCAGTCTATAGCTCCTTTAGCCTCAGGAAAATTGAATCCATCAGGAACAAAAGCTTTTTTTTCTATGTCGAATTCTCTCCAAACAGCGGCATCTTTGCCTCCGTCTGAGAGTTGAAGGATACATCGAGTGTTTTTAGGTTGAAGACATGTGACAGATTTGTAGACCCAGTTTGTTTTTTCTTTTTTACCAAGTTGGTCAATGTCGAGAATGATTTCCCAATTCTCTTTCTTCTCCAGGTAATCACTGGTCTTCATTCGTCGCCAAAGACCCTTAGGGTTTTTGGCGTCTTGATGAAGGTTGTAGACAAAATCACCTCTTCGACTCGGATAAGGAATTTTCTCTTTCGAGCTAAGAATATTGTGAATTTCTTTCTGAAGCGTTGGAAAAAGTTTTTTCTTAGAAAAAATACTTTTTGTAACATTACTTTCTTTAAGAACGTATTCAATCGACTCTTTAGACTCGACTTCTTCAAGCCAGAGCAAAGAATCATCATTATAGGTGTTTTTTTCTGTCGTTTTCAATTCTTCCTTAAGAGTAGATTTTGGAGTGCAAGAATTCAAGGTCATGAGGGTGAAAAAAGTAAAATAAAGAAAGTTCATAAAACTATGTTGAAGGCTAAAATTGAAATATTCAAGGATTAAAAAATGCTTTTAATCCTTGAATGAATAATGAGTTAAACTTTTAGGCGGGAGGGGCTGTTTCTTTGCTAATTTTACTGTCGCCTCTCGCAAAAATTGATGCCACATATTGAAGCACGTCGTGAGCTGAAATTTCATCATACCCGAAATTTTTAATGAGCCTCGTTTTGACGATGTCGATCTTTTCTTGAGTCGCTTTATCGACGACGTTTGAGACTAGGGTCGTCAACTTAATAGAATCTTTTTGGTCTTCAAAAAGTTTCAATTCAAGAGCCTTGTGGAGTCTCGCGTTCGTTCGGTAATCAAATTGTTTCCCATCAACAGCTAAGGCCCCAATATAATTCATGATTTCTCTTCTGAAATCATCTTTTCTAATTTCAGGAATATCAATCTTTTCCTCAATAGACCTCATGAGACGCTCGTCTGATTCTTCGTATTGACCGGTGTATTTGTTTTTAACCTTTTCTTTCTGAGTATAGGCTTTGATATTGTCAATATAGTTGGAACATAGTTTGGCAATTCCATCTTCATCGGCGCTAATGGCTCTTTGAACTTCATTTTTAACAATATCTTCGTACTCTTGTTTTACTGTTTCGAGTAAATTTCGATAATGTGATTTTTTCTCTTCGCTACTAATGAGAGAATTGCTTTTTAAGCCACTACTGAGTTCATTAAGCACCATGAAGGGGTTGAGGCACCCAATACGTTCCCCATGGTTGACGAGAGCATTGGAAATTTTATCTTGAATATATCGAGGACTAATGCCGTCAAGGCCTTCGCGCACGACCTCTTTGCGAAGCTCTTTAACATTGTCTTCAGTAAACCCGTTTAAGCTTTGTCCATTATAAAGTTTTAGTTTTTGAATGAGTGAAAGGTTCGGGTTTTTAGGGTCTTCGAGTCTCGTAAGAATAGCCCACATTGAAGCCATCTCTAAGGTATGTGGGGCAATGTGAATATCTCGGACACGATCTCTGTTAAAGGTTTTTTTGTAAATCTTGGTCTCAGAATCCAGTTTTGTAATGTAAGGAATATCTACTTTAATGGTTCTATCTCTCAACGCTTCCATAAACTCGTTATTTTGAAGCTTTCGATACTCTGGTTCATTGGTGTGTCCAATGATGACTTCGTCAATATCGGTTTGAGGAAACTTTTTTGGCTTGATGGAGTGCTCTTGACTTGCTCCAAGAAGGTCATAAAGGAAGGCGACGTCGAGCTTCAAGACTTCAACAAATTCAATGATTCCACGGTTGGCAACGTTGAATTCGCCATCAAAATTAAAAGCTCGTGGGTCAGAGTCTGAACCAAGTAGAGCAATTTTACGATAATTAATATCGCCAGTGAGTTCTGTGCTGTCTTGATTCTTCTCATCTTTAGGCTGGAAGGTTCCGATGCCAATTCGATCTTTTTCACTGAAAATAAGCCGACGCACTTTAACGTGTTTGAGGATTCTGTTCCAATCACCATCATAATGCTTCATGAGTTCCGCATAAATGTAGCGACTGGCTGGATTGAGCTCACCTTTGATTTCTAATTTATGCTCAAGCTTGCGACTTTTTTTAACTTGATCACAAAAATCTTTTCTATTTTCAAATGGAATTAATTTGAGGGGTTCCTCGTTCATGGGATCTGCAAATTCGTCGACTCCAAGATCTTTCAGGTGTTTGAATACTTCAATGTCTTCATTGTCTGGATTGATCCAGCTAAAACTATAAAGCGCACCGGCATCTGTTTTGGAGTATTCTTCAATTCCTTTTTTTAGTAATCGAGTGATGGTTGATTTTGAAGAACCAACAGGACCGTGAAGAAGGATGACTCTGTTTTGCGGGCCATAACCTTTTGAAGCACTTTTTAAAATATCGACCAATTTCATGAGCGGAATATCGAGGCCAAAAATAGCATCATTTCCATGATTCGTTGGATCTGAGAAAAAGGGGTAGCGAGTGACTGTTTTTTTGAAATCAGTAATTTCTTCAGTACCATAGGAAAGAATCATGTCATACATACGCTGAAAGGCATTTCGACTAATTTTTGGGTTTTTATAAACCAGGTCGATGTATTCTTGAAAAGACCCGGACCAGTTGGCTTTTTTGTATTTTTCAACATCTTGTTTCTCTGAAATAAATTCTTGTATATTTAGACTCATAATTCCCCCTCAAATAAGTAGTGCTTCTTTTATAATTCTACGCGAGAAAGGATGCTTTTGCATAGTGTCAAAAACCTGTCTACATCTTATAAGATCTTAAAAAAGCAAAGAAAACTCTGAATTTAGAATATGAAGTCTTTACAAGAGCCCCATGAATTATTACCTACTAAGGCAAGTATATTACGTGCGCTCTTAGCTCAGCCGGATAGAGCAACAGATTTCTAATCTGTAGGTCCCAGGTTCAAGTCCTGGAGGGCGTACCATTAAAAATGCATTACGTTAAGTTTTTGTATGATTTCTCCGAGGTAAAGGTGATGGTACGTTTGTTTGTTGTTTTTTTCTGTTATACACAATTGTCCTTATTTTCGGTAGCCTCAGATATATTATGCGAAACTTCAGGAAAAGATGGTAGAGGGGTCTTGTGGATTTGGAAAGAGCCGACTCAAGCTGATGTCAAAAGTAAGTCAGTAAGCCAGCAACATATGCTAAGGGAGCTTTCAATGGATGGGAGCACGGGAATGCTTCTTCTTAAGGATGCAAAAAATTCAAATAAAACAGCAGCAGTTTTTCCAAGAATATTTTCGAAAAAAGAAGATTCATTAATAGTTACAATGATTTTTGCAGATGAACCGTTAGGATTTCCTAAAACACGAAAATTTTTTGTTAGCTATGGTCCAAATTTGCCTACTTCTGTAGGATTCGAAAATATTTACGGCGAAGCCTCTGATGTTGACATAGTTCAGTCGTGTTTTGCAGTATCTTCAAGTTTGAGACGTTCTGAAAATCAGATCTTGCTGCGAGATACTGTGTTGGAAGGTGGGCCTAGCTGGGTCTGCGCTACTTCAGAATTTGAGGAGCTAAGCAAAAAATACGCTGGTAAATTCAAGCGAAAAAAAGAATATGAAATGTTTGATGGAAAGAAACTACAAGGGGCTGATTTAATCAAGTGTAGCACTTGGCTTAAAGAGTATAGGTCTTCAAGGGAAAAGCATTTACCAGAACCAGTATTCAAACCTAAAAACGCTCATTAGCAATAATCTTGCCAATTGGCACTCTGGAACGATGTCTTTTTTCTGAAGTATATTATCCAGAAGCAAAAATGCGCAATATTCTTCTTTTAGTTCCGCCGTCGCGTAAAAACAAAAAGTAACATTCTCTCAAGAAAAAGATGCGTCTCACCGATCTTAAGACTCCATGAAACTAAATACTCTTCTCGTCGAGAACAACAAAATTAATCAAAAAATTTTTTAAAAATGCTCAGTAAACTTCAGGTCAACTATAGATTGGCTGAGAATGGAATTGAGTGCCTAAGGCTTCTCAATTCTGGTCATTCTTTCGACCTTATTCTCATGGACTGTCATATGCCTGTTCTTGATGGTTACCAGACAACGAAAAAAATTCGTGAAGATAGTCGCTTTGATGATCTTTATATTGCCGCAATGACAGCTCATGCTCTTGAAGGTGAGCGTGAAAAGTGTCTTCAATGTGGAATGAATGAGTTCTTTTCGAAACCCATTCATCTTGAGAAGCTTCGAGCGCTTTTTAAAAGCCTGTCAAAAAGAGTGCACTCTAAAAAAGCAGCTTAAAATTGACAAATTAATGACTTCTCTTGTCTAATTAATTGATTCCACAATTGAAGAAAAGTGGCGAAGAGTTCAAGTGAAGTTTGTATTGAAGAAGATTTGGAAATGGCTTTTTACGGGGCTTGTTCTTTTCCTTGTCTACCGTTTTGGTTTATTTGAAGGTCTTAGTGATTTAAAGAAATTGTTGGAGCATCCTTGGATTCTGTTCTTTTCATTTCTGCTCGTCTTGATGGCCTATTTAGTTTCCTTTTGGAGATGGCATCGATTAGCTCAAGAATTAAAGATAGCTTTTTCATTTAAAGATTCACTTGTCATGAACATGTCTGGACAGTTCCTCGCCTTCATTGCGCCTGGAACTACTGGGGCTGATGCCTTAAAGATTCTCTATACCGCCAAAGAGTATCCTGAAAAAAAGTCACGAGGAATCTTGAGTGTTTTGATGGATCGAGTTTTAGGCTTATTGGGCATTTGCTTTTTGAGTGTGCTTTTAGCCATTCCAAATATTATTTATTGGAGTCACTTTTCTCAATCTGGTCAATTAAGTTTTTTATTTTACTTTTCACTTTTAGGGTCGCTATTATTTTTACTTTCTTTAGTTTTTCCATTTGAAAAAATTAAGGTACCTCAATTCCTTCGTGACTTTAAGGAAGCTTTTGTTCAACTAAAAAAACAGCCTCAAGTTCTTTTTGAAGGAATCTTTTATTCAGCTTTAAATCACTTTTTAAACTCAGCTTCGATGTATATCGTTTTAAAAACGCTTTATGGTGAAGCCTTTATTTCTGAAATTAGTTTTTTTGATTTTTGCTTCATTGTGAATACCGCATCAATTCTCATGGGGATTCCTTTGACGCCAATGGCTTTAGGTGTGGGACAAGTAGGTTTTGTCTATTTGTTTCGTGAATATGGAATGCTCAATACTGGTGTCGCTGTGAACAGTATTTCTTCCTATCAGGCTTTTTCTTTAGTCATTAGCATGCTCGGAGCTTTCTTTCTTCCTTATTTGAAGTGGAGAAAAAAAACGTGAATAAAAAAAAGGTCATTCTTGTTTTTTTTATCTTTGCCTTTGTTTTACATGCCGTTATTTTTCCTTTTAGTTTTTCAAAAACCTACGACGCCTTTGTTCATATATTTTTTGCACAACACTGTTTAGAAAACTGGTTCCACATTACAAGCATGAATTGGTATGGTGGTTTTGAGATGGCAAGTTATCCACCATTCTCTCATCAGTTTTTAATTCCCTTTCTCGCTATATTTTTAAGTTCTATTACTTTGTGTTCGCTTGCTTTTGGGCAGCTGGAGCGTCCCAAAAAAGTAGCCAAACTAGAAAGGAAAAAAGTATGCCTACAGAAAGTATAGTCTAGAATTCAAGTAAGAGGCGATTCAGTTGACCAAAGCAATCGGCTCGACAAAATTGCCTCTAGAAAGCTTAACGCCCCTCTCAGCTGTATTGATAAATGGAAGTCAGGTTTTTCTATTAAATCAGCTCAGAGTCCAGAGTTCAAAAACGATTCATCACGGATTCTTTAAATACGCTGATGTGAAGAAAGCCAAGTTGTATAGAAAATGAACTCTTAAAGTTTTCAAGTGATTTGAGTGTGATACAACTTGGCTGTGTCCCAGAAGAAAATCTCGCGATAGAGTTTTTTAAAAAAGGAGATGAAGCTGAGGCTCTACTCAAACTTAAAAAATTATTTAGCTTCACAAGCTCAGAGTATGAACGTTATTGCGGGCCTTTACATGAATATCGTTCAATTTTAAAGTAATCAATAGTGCCTCTCACCCAAAGAACCCTCAGCTCATCTAAAAGACTAAGAAAAATAGAGTGAGAAAAAATTTGTAATATCAGGGCATAAAAAGAGGGGTGGAGCAATCTTTTTATCGTTTCGAATAGTGAGATTGCTCCGTCCCTCTGTTTTTCTTGTTTCTTGGTGGAGAGTTGCTAAATCCGTCAATGATTCTGACCCTTGTGCCAAGCTCCTCTCACAATGGACTATATAATGAAGAGAAAATGATTTAGAGCGCTTTAAGCTTAATTCTTTTGAAACAAGATTCCATTAGGCAACACAACTTTTGCACTAAAACCACTTCGTGTCAGGTGCCCCGCCCCATAAGCATATAAAGTATTACGACTGTATGTTATTTTGTTGCCGACTTCGTGACGCGACGAACTGTCACAGTTAAAATAAATTTTAGTTAGCTCCGGATTCATGCTTAAAATACAGGAATCATTATCTTTTATATTAGGAAATTTAAAATCATCTATGCCAGAAAAAGCACTAGAAGAAATAAATAGAATAGTAATCTGTAGAAGATATTTCGTATTGTTATTTATAAAATTCATTTCGGAATAATATCAACTCGACATAAAAACTGTCAAAGAAATACAACTAATACAAATCAGAAAAAAACATAAGTCACTGTATTATATAACTTAAAAAAAAGGAAAGAGAAGTCCAAAGCGAGAAGAGCCTTCTTTTTTTTTAACGCCATGGTGAATTGCGTGCATTTTTTTTATATATCTAAAATATGGGTTTTCAATCACCTGAAACAGTTTAAAGCGCTGATGAATATAAACGTCATGAACGATGAAGTAAACGAGTCCGTAGACAGCTAGGCCCATAGATGCTGCTAGAAAAAGTGGGTTTTGAGTGAGGTAACTGGTCATTCCAAGGATCATGGAGGGAATGGCAAAAACAAGAAAGAATCGATCGTTTTTTTGAAAAAGTTTTTCTTTTGAGTATGGTGCATGATGATCTTCGTGCCACTTCCAAAGAGGACCGTGCATGAGGTATTTGTGGCAAAGCCCAGCAAAGAGTTCCGTTAAAAGAAAAGAAGAAATAAAAATTCCAATAATGATCATTGTTTTAGGTCAGTCGAAAAAAAGTTTCTAACTTAGATCTCATCGATTTTTTGAATCATTTTTAGGGCAACAGGGTTTCTAACGTCAATTTCCAAGACTTTTTGATATATTTCCTTAGCTTCTTCGTATTTTCTGGCTTTATAGAGAGTGTATCCCCATATTTTATATACTAAAATTTTCTGCTCACTTGATTGAGCTGTTTTGTAAAAACTAGGAAAGACTGTTTTTGCAAAATAGAGTGCATTTGTCTGATAATTATCTATGATGTGGAGTAGCTGAATTGAGCTCTCTAAGTGGAAGGTATATGATCTTGGAAATTTTTTAATTCCCTCTTCGATCACTCTAAAGATTCGATAGTAATCATTGTTTGAGGAAATTCGCTGACAGTTTATTTTTTGATTCACCCATTCGGAATAAGAGAGAAATACTAAAAAAGTATAAACAGTTTCATTTTTAGTATTGAGTTCAAGGAGTCTTTCTCCAATTTGAATGGACTTTTCAAAGGAAGCTGAGCATTCAACTTCAAAGTTTGGGTTCTCGTAAAAATGCAACATGCACTGAGTGAGTTTGTTTTTGTCTTTAAATTTATCTAGTGAGCTGTAAACAGTGTTGCAGCTTTCTGTTGAAAGGAGTTCTTGAGATATGAAAAATGAGAAGAGACAAAGGCAGCTCAGTAAAAGTTTTTTCATGATTTCTGTGAATTCTACAGAGAGGTGCTTTTTTCTGATACTTTTAAAAACTTAATTCAACTTACTTAATACCTTGAGTCTTAAAAATGATATTTTTTTCAGAAAATTTAACAGACTCTTCCGCTGCTATTTTTTTCTTGAGTTCCTCGATATTTGCATTTTGAGGGATTTCTACGAGATATAAAAAAGCTTTAGGGTTTTCATCGAGAAGCTTTAGTGAGTACTTTTTGTAAATGCTGTCGCGATCAGATTTACTATGTGAGTCGTGAAATCGAATGTGAAGTTGCTCTGGAACATGATTGTTTTTCATAGGTGGATTTTCTTTTGGTGCTTTTGGAGCAAATGATGCTAGTTCAAGGCTGAATAGAGCAATTAAAAAGAAGGATAATAGTGTATAAATACTCGATTTTAAGGGCATATTTGATATTATGGACCTGTTTTGGTCCTTTTGTACAGTTCTTGACCTAGGCTTAATGCGGTGGGAAAAAGACAGTACAGTAAAATATGGAGCATTTTTGGGTCGCTTTAGATAAACTATGGAAAAAACTGGCTTCTTTGAAGTTTACCATGCTTCTTTTTATCCTCATGATTCTTTTGAGTATTCCCGGAATGCTCTTTCTTCAGAGAAATGTTTCCAATGTCGATCCAGGTAATCAATACGATTACGAATTTTGGAAAATAGCAGAGTCTTTACAGCTTTTTACTTCTTATCATTCCTTCTGGTATGTGGGCTTGATCATATTTTTAGCTCTCAATATGATTGCGTGCTCAATGGAGCGCTATCCAGCAATGTGGAAAATGGCCATTATGAAGCCACGCTTGCTCGAGCCTGAGAACTTAAAAAAAACTGAGACAAGCTTTCTTTACGAAGCGACGACAAACCTGACAAAAGAAGAATTTCAAAATGCTTATTACGAGGAAAAAAAACTACAATTTTGGGGCTGTCAGCTCCTTAAGAAAGATGATCGAATCCTTCTTTTCTGGCAAAAACATCGTTGGACACGGATCGCTAACTTCTTAGTTCACTTTTCGCTTCTCTTTGTTTTTCTTGGGGCGATTATATCGGCACTGTTTGGTTTTGAAGGCGCCATGAGCATTGTCGAGGGGAGGGCGGTCGACACAGTCCTTATCTTTAAGGAAGGTCCTTATTCTGGATTAAAACCAGTTCCGGCTCGTTATAATGCCTTGCCAACTGAAAGAACCCTTCCATTTCGGGTCGAAGCCCAAGATTTTAATGTGGAGTTTTATGAAAAGTTTCCTGGAAGACCAAAAACATTTGAAACCAAGCTCAATATTATTGATCGAGAGCGTAAAAAAAGAATTGGATCAGCAAGTTTATTTGTGAATCAGCCTTATTCTCATGATGGGATTTATTTTTATCAGAGCTCCTATTCTTCGCAGGGAGACTTTAAAGTGTCTTTGAGGCTCGTCGATAAAGACAACCCATATGATCAAAGCTTTTTCAGAACACAGTTAGGAAAAATTGAGTCCATTCCTAAAGTGAAAGAAAAGTTGGTAGTTCTGAATGCTCAAATGAATTTTCAGGGTTTGGGGCCCGCAGCCCAAGTACAAATAGTTGAAAATGAGCAAGGGGTGGGGGAGCCCTTTTGGGTCTTAAAAAACCGACAGGAGCTTGATTTTCAAAGATCGCGAAGCTGGGGAATTATTCTGGATGATTTAGAGGAAAAATATATTACTGGATTGCAGGTGGCCAGAGACCCTGGAGCTCCAGTTTACTGGTTTGGTTGCGTCGGAATGCTCATTGGAACTTTTTATGCGCTTTTTTATCAGCATAAAAAGTTTTATCTCATTTATAAAAACAAAAAAATATATTTTTACGCGAGTACTCACCGTCTTCCATTTCGATTTGAAAAAGAAGCTAAGGGTGAGTGGCAAGAAATTCTCAACAAGATAGGAAGAAATCCAGTATGAAAAACCTTGAACAAATCAGTACCTTATTTTTAAACACTTCCTCTTTTCTTTATCTTTTGGCCGCAATATTCTTTTTTATTCTTCTTTCTAAACGAAAAGAAAGTCCTGCGATTCTCTTTTCTTCCCAGTCATTAGTTTGGGTAGCCTTTGGTCTCCATACATTGGGACTCTTTCTAAGATGGTATTTGGGTGGGATTCACAGACCACCGTGGACAAATCTTTATGAGTCCTTAGTCTTTTTTGCTTGGGGGCCAGCTCTGATTCAAATTATTTCTCAGAAAAGATGGAAGTTCCCTCTTTTGGGGGCGGTCCTCATGCCTTTAGTTTTTTTGATCATGGGGATGGCAGTCATGTCGCCTAATAAAGAGATTGAACCGCTCATTCCTGCGCTTCAAAGTAATTGGCTAAAGATTCATGTGATTTTTGGGATGCTCAGTTATGCGGCATTTACTGTTTCAGCTTGTTTCGCTTTTTTGGCGCTCATTCGTAATGGTTTCTCACTTTCAAAGCTTGGAGCCGTTTTGGCCATTGTCAGCTCTTTTAATGTGCTCTTGTTGGGCGGAAAGGATCTTTGGAGGACGGGTGAGTTTAGAATGACTCAGACGGCTGAGCGAAAGCTTGCCAATGGAAAAACCATTCATGTGCAAGAGAAGGCTCCGCTTTATAAAGGTGGGCCGGTACAAACGAAAACTCAAAAAATTCCCGGCGCTCAAATTCCTTTTTATGCCTCAGTTTTCTTGTTCTTGTTCAGTGCAATATTGTTATATTTTCGTAGGAAAGAAAAGCCTTTTCAGAATAAAAGTAATCCAAGTATTGAAGAAGCTTTTGAATCATCGGCTGACCTTTCTGGTTTTGGAGCCTTTGTCTTCGATGGGGCTCAGTTCTCACTGACGCTTTTACTGGGAATTATCTTTTATCAGTCTCAGCAAATGACCAGTCTGAGCTTGAGTTCAAATCCATATTTATTGATGTTGCTTTTGACGACGCTATTTTTTAATTTATTTTTCTATTTAGGGCGCTTTCGTTTAAAAAACTTTTTGAAAAATTTACCCAATGCAGAACGTTTGGACGAGTTGAGCTATGTGAACATTCTTTGGGGTTTTCCCTTTCAAACGCTTTTACTGATTACCGGTGCGATTTGGGCTTATTATGCTTGGGGAAGAAGCTGGGGCTGGGATCCAAAGGAAATTGGGGCGCTCATTACCTGGATGGTTTATTTGCTGTATTTACATGGAAAGCTTCTTTTTAATTGGAAGAAAAACACGCTTTCGCTCATTGCCATTTTAGGTTTTGTAGTTTTGGTTTTTGCCTTTTTGGGAGTTAATTTGGTTCTGAGTGGATTGCACTCTTATGGAAGCGCGTAAAGGTTTCTGGTGGGTATTAAAAATATTGAAATTTCTTTTCGGACTTTAAGTGCCGATAAAATTCCTCTGGCAACTTGTCCGAGGTGGATTGTCTTGGGGCGCTCGAATGTTGGAAAGAGTTCTTTTCTGAATGCTCTGACTCATCCGGATCGCTACTTTAAGGTGGGCAATACTCCTGGAGTGACTAGGGGAGCCATTGCCGTTAAAATTCAAATTGGAAAATCACCGAAGTCTATTTTAGAGCTCGTGGATCTTCCAGGCTGGGGTTATGCCAAGCGTAATATTAAAGAGCAGGCCAAGTGGAATGATTTGGCCGTTAAGCTTCGAGAAGATACCTCACATCCGAAGCAATGGCTTTGGTTGATTGATCCGAAGAGAAAGCCTGAAGAAGCAGAATATAACTTACGAGATTGGCTGAGTGGTGATTTATTTTTCTTTTTGAAAATGAAGTCAGATCGCTTTAATAAAAAAGAACGAGCTGCTTTTGTGAAGAGAAATGATTGGCAAGAATTTTTTACGCCATCAATTGTTGAACCTTTTTGGGTGAGCACAAAAAAAAAAGAGGGATTAAATATTGTTGAATCTCGAATGAGAAACTTTTTAATGAATGCATCCGAGGCAGAAATATGTCTGGACTAGGTCTGAGGCAAGATCGAGCTGATTATGTTCTCAAAAAATTAGAAGAGCTCTACCCGACGACACCCATTCCTTTAGACCATAAAGATCCCTATACCTTGTTGGTTGCGGTTTTACTCTCAGCGCAATGCACGGACAAGAGAGTTAATCTAGTGACTCCAGAACTCTTTGCCTTTGCCGATAATCCTTTTGATATGGCGAAGAAAAAAGCCTTGAGTGTTGAGAAAATTATTAAGCCCTGCGGACTCTCTCCAAAAAAATCAAGAGCGATTGTTGAGCTCTCTAAAATCTTAGTTGAAAAATATGATGGCGTGGTTCCCGAATCCTTTGAAGCCTTAGAGCTCTTTCCGGGAGTTGGCCATAAAACTGCAAGTGTTGTGATGTCGCAAGCTTTTGGCGTCCCGGCATTTCCAGTCGATACTCATATTCATCGATTGGCACAACGGTGGAAATTGACGAATGGAAAAAACGTCACCCAAACTGAAAAAGATCTTAAAAAACTTTTCCCTCGTGAAAGCTGGAATAAGTTGCATTTACAAATAATTTTCTACGGTCGAGAATACTGTAGTGCTCGTGGCTGTGATGGTAGGGATTGTGTTATTTGTACCCACTGTTTCCCAAATAGGAAAAAAGCTGTTACAACTAAGAAGTAATGCCGGCATTGTGGCCTTTGCTCAGATCAATACTCTTTACTCTAGATGCTGAAAAAGCACATCATCTTTGCCTTCACTTTTTAGAGTCAGTTCCCAAAGACCTTCTGGATCAAGTTTTTCGAAAAATTACCGTTTCTGAAAAATTAAAAACTGAATTTTTGGGAATGACCTTTCAGCATCCCATTGGATTAGCGGCTGGTTTCGACAAAAATGCCAGATTCATTCATTATTTAGAGAACTTTGCTTTCTCTTTTGTTGAGCTCGGGACGGTGACCCCAAAAGCTCAAGTTGGCAATGAAAAGCCCCGCCTTTTTCGAGTGCCTGAAAAAAAATCACTATTTAATCGAATGGGTTTCAATAATGATGGCGCTGAAAAAATTGCCGAACGTTTAAAAATTTTTAAAAGTAAAAATCCAGAAAGCTTTTTGAAGATTGGTGTCAATCTTGGTAAAAATAAAGTTACTGAGTTAGAAAAAAGTCATTTGGACTATTCTTTAGCAGCGAAATCTTTTCGAGGACTTGCCGACTTTTTAATTGTTAATGTCAGTAGTCCCAATACGCCTGGGTTGAGAAAGCTTCAAGGAATTGAGCCTTTAAGAAAAATCCTTTATGAAGTGCACAATGAAAACGAAAAATGGACTAAAAAAGTTCCCATTCTTTTGAAACTCGCACCAGAGTTGAGTGATCAAGAACTCAATGACATTCTTCAGTGTGAGGAAGAGCTGGCTATTGATGCCTGGGTGTTGACAAATACGTTGGCGGGAAAGCACCAAAATCTTAATGGTGGTTTCAGCGGAGAAGTCCTTAAAGAGGATGCTCTGAAAGCTCTCAAATACATTTCAAAGCATTCTCAAAAGAAAGTTGTGAGCGTTGGAGGCATTTCAAAGGCAGAAGATGTTTTAGACCGCCAAAGCTTCGGGGCATCTCTGGTAGAAATTTATACAGCCTGGGTATACAATGGTCCTATGTTCGTAAAAAAGATTCTTAAAAAGATGGAGTCTACTTTGTGAGATTTCAGAGAATTTTACTTTTTTTTATTTTTTGCTCAACTTTAGTGTTTTCTTTTGAAAATGAGGCACTGGTCATTGCCGGTGAACACGTGGTGAGTCTTCGTGATGTTCAAGTAAGGTATTATTTGAATCATCCTCAAGATTTTCAGAAAAGAAAAGCGCTGCTTTTTACAAAAAAAGAAAAAAGAAAATATGCAAAAGAGTATTTGTTGCGACTGTTGGCTGATGAAGAAAATAAAATTTTCAAAAGAGTGAGTGTTTCTCGTGAAGAAGTTCTCAAGCTGAATGAGCAGTTAAAAAAATACTTTGGAAGTGAAAGCTTTCAAGTTTTCAAAAAAGAGCTTGAATTGAGTGATGAGGATTTAAATTTTATTTTTAGAAATGAACTCATTTACCAAAAAAGTGTCCAAAAAAGCGAAAGTGAGAAAGCATGGCAAAAAATACTTCTTCGAAGATACTCTCCACGTTACTTTTCTTTCAAGGACAGCAAAAAATTGAAGAAATAATGAACTGGGATCAGGATTATTTATTGAAGTTTCGATGGGCAAAAAAGAATTATTATTCTGAGCTGCTTTCAAAGCATTCAAAGATCTTTCCTTTCTTTGAAAAAAGACAACTCAAAGGTTATGCTTTTTTGAGAATTCTCGGAAAAAGCGCTGAAGTCATTCACTGGAATGTTGAAAAAAATAACAACAAAACTGGTTTTCGCTGTTTTGAATCGTTGTTAAAACAGTTTCGTTTTTTAAAAATGAATAAAATTTTTCTAGAGTGCCGATCAAGCCACTCAAAAGCGAGTCGTCTTTACAAAAAAGCTCAGTTTCAACATGTGGCCACTCGCGAGAATTACTATTTGAATGGCGAAGCTGCACTTTGTTGGAGTTTAAAGACATGATTCTTTCAGATGAGAATTCTGTGAGTTTGAGTCTTTTTAGTTAAAAATGGCCTTTTTGATGTTATGAATTCTTTATGAATTTATTAAAGCTGAATTTTTTGTCTTTTTTGTTGGTTTCTTTCTCACAGGCTTCGTTTGCTGATTTTGCTAAGATTGGCACAAAATGTGAGCTCTTAACTGAGTCACGAGAAGTCTGCCTGGCAGAAGAACTTGCTTTGTTGAACTATGATGATGGATCTGAGGCTGTCTTAGTTGAATTAAATAAACGGCTTGAACTTTGTAAGAAAAGCTTTCAAAGTAGTTGTCATGGAAAAATTCAAAGAATTCACGATACTGAAGTGAATTATTTTTTAAGTTGTCAGCAGGTCTCTGAACTGCCTCAAATTTGTAATGATCAGAAGTCGATGCAGTGCTGGGAGTCTTTTCGTCAAAAATGCGACATCCTCAGTTCAGAGAGTGACTATAAAATGGCTATGAGAAGACTTTTAGGCTTTCATTTAAATTGAATTAAATCGAATAATTTTAAAAAAGAACCGAAGCGTTCTTGGAGATGAATTTTTTTAAGCGGCTGCTTCTTTTAGTAATTTTTTTTAATGTTTCAGTAAATGTTTATGCCGCCGATATTGTTCCTGGAGAAATTTGTAAGCGTGTTTTTGAAAAGCTCAGTTTTGATGAATTCGATTATAAATCTCTTGGTGTGGATGAGCTTTCTACTCGCCTTGTAGAACTTGTAGAGTTGAGAGCGGTTGAACGTCAAACAATTCTTCAAGCCCGAAAAAATGCTCTTGATACAGATGCACCTACAGAATTTTTTTTTAAACTTGATAAACTTATAATGAACGTGAATCGATTTGAAGATACTGATTCAATGAAGGCTGTAAGAGTGGCTCTTCCGGGTGAAGATGCTTTTTATGGATTATATTTAGCTTTAAAAGCTAATGCTCCTTCTGGTACAAATTTAACTCATCTTGCGTTAAATAAATCTAAAATTATAGGAGATCTAAAAGGAAGTGCTGAGGCTGTGAGCATGTTGCAACTTCTAGGAGGAGAGCTTCTTTTTCATGATGAAGACTCTGAAGATGCCCAGCCAATATATAAGTTGAGTGAAGAAATGGTCGATCATTTGGATGAAGTTTTTAATCAGGCCACTAAAAAGCGTGAGGCACTAATAGAGGGAGACCTTGAAAAAGCATTACCCTATGTTAATTTTCTCCACTGGTTTGCTGAGATGAAAGAATTTGTAGAAGGCAAAGTTAAGCTTTAATAGGCTTCTTGTTGCATTTTCGCTTGTAATTCAAAAAACTCTAAGCCCGAGTAATAAACTTGCTTCTCCTTTGTCACGAGCTCTTTAGCGCGCGAGTCTTCTCTGTAATTCAAGTCCCAAATTTCATCGGCATTTAAAGTTTTGATTTCTTCTAAGATTTTAGCCGTGGGGGAGGTGGCCCAAATGAGTAGTTTCTTTTCGCCGTGGCGGGGTCTCTTTTGCTCTATAATTTCAGCAGTTCTTGACGAGTAAATACTGTAGTTGGGAAGAAAGCTTTTTAAACACTCTGTCATCGCGCCGTTTCCATAAATGCTCACCTCTGGATTTTTTTGGGAAAAGTGTTTTTCGTAAAATGCTTTTAAGGCCGGTAGGTCAAAGTTTGAGAACTGACTTTTGATGAAGGTGTTCTTCGGAGCGTTGCTAAAGTATTTTTTAAAGGGACTGGTGATGGCTGAAAAGACTAAACCTTTCAACTTTAAAAAATTCCATAATTCGAGACTCATGTCTTCTTTTTGAATGTTGAAGTTGAAGAAGGCTGTCTTTCTTTGATTAAAAAATTCTGCATGAAAAGCGGGAGAAAAGCTGTATTGAGTTTGGCTACCAATGATGGCTGCAAATTTTTTATTCTTATTGTAAATATTTAACTGCTCTTTTTGAAAGAGGGTTATTTGCTCTTGAGCGCTGGAAGTGTGCCCGTATCGAATGAAGTCAAAGTGATTGTCACTAATGCAGCGGAATCCTCTGAGGTCGAGTTGAGTCGATCTTGGAAAAAAAAGTAATTGTGATCCAAGAATTTTTTTAAAATAAAGAAAAGACCTGATGAGTTCGGAGTAGCTGTCATAGACCCAAGATACTTTCAAGAATTGAGCCTGAGAGCTTTGAAAAGAATTTATCAACTCCTCCTGGTTGATGAGTTTTTTGCTGTGCGATGAGATGATGGTTGGTTTTTGTTTCGGGCTACCAAGTTCTAAGGCGACATCGCTAAAAGTGTCCTTAATCTTTTCTAAAAAAGACCTTTCTTTTCTTTGACTGTGAAGAACCTGAGATGTTTCTAAGTATTTGCAAATTTTTTGATAATCACTTTCATCTAAGAGGTCATCTCTAAATTCGACAAATGAATTTGGAGAGCTTTTGATCGCCTCTGCGATGCCTTCCAGTCGTTTTCTGTGAAGATGTTCTTTTCTTAAGCAAATAACTGAGTTTGGAGGAATTTCAAAGTTAAGAACTTGTTTGTTAAAGTGAGTCTGAGTGGCTGTAAAGTTCCCTTCGGGGAGATCAATTTTTTCGTCGTATCGAGCTTGAAATTGAAGAGATCTTTCTTGAACTTTTTCTGAGTATTCTTGAGCCGGGGAAATCTTTTGATTGAGTCTTGGCCTGTTTTGGAAAAGTCTCTTTAAAACGTCACTTTCTCTTGAAACCCAAATTACTTTCCACTCAGAAGGGATGTCTTCTTGAAAGCCAGCTCCCAGCACTAAAATTGTTTTTTCAGGCGATTTCTGAAATATGTCTAAAGCGTGTTTTTTCTCTAATTCTCTAAAAGTACTTTCACCATCTTTTTTAAAAATGTCGAGAATACTTCTTTCTTCTTTTTCTTTAATCAGTTCATCGAGATCTAGGACGTTGAAACTCGGGTGAGTTTTTTTGAATTGTCTAGCCAGAGTGCTTTTGCCAACGCCACGTTGGCCAATGAGGGCTATTTTCATGAATATTTTTCTTTAAAGAGCCCATAGGCTTCTTCTATTTCTTCTTCCGGGACAAATTCTCTAGATGATGAGCCAATTGAATTCAAAAGAATCCATTGGGAGTGACCTTTTTTGTCGGACTTGAGTTTTTCTTGAATTCTGTTGAAATTGGGAAAGTTTATTTTTTCAAATGAAATATTTGTAAGTGCATTGACAATTGTTTCGTAGCTCGTGGAATCAATCCTATTGAGTCGTAACGAAAGCAGGGTGCTAAAGTGAAGTCCCCAGTAGACGGCATGACCATGAGAAATACTTCCATCAAGAGCCTCTAGAACATGTCCGAGGGTGTGTCCCAAATTTAAGGTGGTTCTGAGTCCTGTTCTCTCGAAAGGATCTTCAGAAGTGATCCTATTTTTTAGTTGAATAGCTTCTTTGAGAGCGCTGTGAAGTTTTTCGTTAGGAGCTTTGAGGAAATAGTCTTGAAATGAGTGACTTTGTTGGGCGAGAAAAATTTTAAAAATTTCCACCCAGCCTTCATTGAGCTTTTTCTGAGAAAGGCTTTCGAGAAAGTCAGTGTCGACAATGACTTTTTTAGGAAAATAGAAAGTCCCAATGATGTTTTTAATCTCATTGAAATTCATGGCTGTTTTCCCGCCATGAGCACTATCAGCTTGGGCGACTAAAGTGGTGGGCACATTCCACCAGTCGAGTCCTCGCATGAAGGTAGCCGCTGCGAAGCCAGCAATATCGCCAATGCTTCCTCCGCCAATGCTGACAAGAGTTGATTTTCTGTTGGCGTTGTTCTGAATGAGAAACTGATATATTTTTTCTAATGAAGAGATGTTTTTTGAAAGATCTTGGGCCTCTAGACATAAAATATTCTTTGGTTCAATTTGCTCAAGGATTGACGCCTCTTTAAAATACTCATCAATAAGAAAAAAAGAATTTTCAGGAAAGACGATTTCTTGAAAATTTTTAAATTCTATTAATAAGTGGTTTTTTTCTTCCATGCTTGGAGCCTTTCTTTTATTTCTCTAAAACTGCTGCCACCAAACTCTATGAGAATTTCTTCACTGAAACAAAGAGCGCAAAGCGCTTGGCCAATGAACGCGGCGGCTGGAACCGCGCAAACGTCGGATCTTTCAACATGTGCTGAAACAAGTTCTTTAGTTTTGAGGTCGATGCTCTGGAGTGGTCTCATGAGGGTTGAGATTGGCTTCATACACGCATTGACGATGAGATCTTGACCAGTACTCATGCCTCCAACCACGCCTCCTGAGTGATTACTCGAATAGCTTACTTGATCATCTTGAAGGCAGAATTCGTCAATGTATTCGGATCCTTTTAGGGATTCATGATGAAAGGAGTCTCCAATGCTCACTCCTTTGATGGCGTTTAAGCTCATGAGCTGTTGGGCTATTTTCGCTTCTAGGCGTCTGTTCCATTGTTGGAAGCTGCCGAGGCCTAGAGGGAGGCCGGAGCATTTAATTTGAAATTCACCCCCGAGAGTATTTCCTTCTATTTTAGCTTTTTTGATGGAGCCAATCATGAGTTCTTCTTTTTCTTGTGAAATGACTCTGAGTAAGGAGTCTTGATGAGGAGATGAGCTAAACTTTGATTCGTCTTTAATTTTTCCAATTCTAGTGACTCTGGAACTGAATTCAATACCCAGTTCTTTTAAAAAAATGGTACATAAAGACGCTATGGCTACCCGAGCAGCGGTTTCTCTGGCACTCGCGCGCTCAAGCACGTTTCGCATGTCTTGGTGTTCGTATTTGAGTCCACCAACATAATCCGCATGACCAGGTCTGGGATGTTTGAGGGCTTTGGCGGCAGCTTTGGCGGGCTCTACTTTTTTAATCTCCAAAACGCCATCCCAATTTGCATGGTCTTTGTTGGGAAGAATAAATGAGATAGGAGCGCCAGTTGTTTGGGAGTTTCTGATTCCCGATAAAAATTCTAAGTCGTCAGTTTCAATTTTTTGTCTTGAGGCTCTTCCGTAACCTTTTTTTCTTTCTTGCATAAAATTTTTTATGAACTCAAAATCAATGGGAATGCCCGACGGGAGTCCGTCGATGATTCCAGTGAGGGCTTTTCCGTGGGATTCTCCAGCCGTGAGAAATTGTAATTTATTCATAAAAAGTTAAAGCTCCTTTTTTTTCTAAGTTTTTAATGTCTTGCCAAAAGTTTGGATAGGAAACGCTAGTGACTTTGTGGTTGATGAGTTCTGTTGCCGAGTCTTTTACTAGCCATGAACAAAGAGTGATTAAAAAAGCCATTCGATGGTCTCCGTCACTGTCCATTTTTTGAGGGGATGTTAATTCGCTTGGGCCGGTAATTTTCAAAGAGTCATTGGGCAGTTCTTCAATGCTCGCCCCAAAAGCTCGAAGTATTTGAAGGGTGTTTTTGAATCGATCCGATTCTTTGTGTTTCAGTTCGCGCAGTCCCCGAAAATGACTGACGCCTTCGGCTTGAGTGCAGAGCAAGGCGAGAAGGGGAATCTCATCTATGAGGAAAGCACTTTCTTCTTCATGAATGTCTATGGCTTTAAGCGAAGTCGCTTTTTTAAGGTGAATGTCGCCATAGTTCTCGAGCGCCTCTTCTTCGTTGTGATATTCGATGAAGCAACCCATTGATTTTATTTTTTCTAAAAAAGTTAATCGACTTTTGTTAAGTGAAATCTTTTTAAAAGTTTGAAGTTCCTCTGAAAAGAGCCCGCCAAAAGCTGCCCAGAAGGCAAAGCTAGAAAGGTCTGAAGGAACGTGCATGTTGATTGATTTGATTTTAAAAGGGCCTTTAATTGAAATCTTTTCATCGCTGATTTTAATTGGCGCGTTGAGTTTCTGGAGTATTTCTTCGCTGTGATTGCGGCTTTGAATTTTTCCAGAAAATTGCGAAAGTCCTTGAGCCTTCATGGCTGCAAAAAGACAGGCACTTTTAATTTGAGCGCTGGCGATCGGCAGCTCGTAATTAAAATTGTTAATTTTTTTAGGAGCGTCAAGAGTGAAGGGAGCCGTTCTGCTTTTTGGGTTTTGAAATTTGAAACGAACACCACAAGCTTTTAGGGCGTCTTCAAGTCTTCCCATAGGGCGGGAGTTTAGGGAGGCGTCTCCATGAAAAATCCACTCGCCTTCGTAGCCGCAAAGAATACCGGTGAGGAGTCTCATGGTTGTTCCTGAGTTTTTACAGTTGAGACTTGCTTTGATGGGCATGGATTGAATTGGCGTGATAGAAATGTAATTTTTATTGAATTGAAGGCCGGCGCCAAGGCATTGAATGCACTCAAGAGTTGCTTGGAGGTCCTCGCCGATTTCAGAAACTTCAATCCGGGATTTTTCTTGTGCAAAAGCGGCGAGTATAAAAGCTCTATGAGCAATTGATTTGTCGCTTGGAATTTTCAGTTCAAAAGAACTTGTTTTTTTTAATGGAAAAAGTTTTTTGCTGAGCACGTCTCCTCAGAGCTTATTCGATTGAGCACGTGAATTAAAGAAGCTTTTACGCATCAAAAATTACAGTGACCCTGTCACGTAAGTGGCTGATATTTATAGATAATTTTATTTGCTCTTTTCAATCTGAGTTTGAGCGTTTATGATTTGTTTCTGAAATGCCTATCATTGTAAAAAAAGGAACTTTGCCTCAAACACCACATACCGAATTTAGAAATAAAGATGGCTCATTGGCCTTAGAGGAAATTCACGGATCACAGGGCTTTGATGGTCCCTGGACTCGGAAGCTGCACTATTCGGCTTATCCGACTTTGCAATCAAAGGCTCCCGTGGGGGCCGATTTTTCTTATGTGCCAGAAATTGCAGAAGAAGCTCAAGTTTTGCAGCCTTATTTGCTTCATAGTTCTAAAATTCCTTATTCGACAAATGTTTTTGATGGAAAAACAATTTTATTTGTAGGGCCTCAGACGAGAGTTTCGGTTCAGAAGTTTCAAGGCTCTTTTCCAGAAAAAAGTTTTTTTAGAAACGGGGCTTTTCATGATTTGTTTTTTGTTCAAGAAGGTGAAGGTGTTCTCAGATCAGAGTTCGGTGACTTGCCCTTTAAGAAACATGATTATATTAACGTACCGAAGGGCGTGACTTATCGAATTGAATTAAAGTCTAAAAATGTTTTTTTCTTTCAGATTGAATCGAGGCAGCCCATTGAGTGGCCGGGGCATTATTTGAATCAAGCCGGACAAGCCAAGATGATTGCTCCAATTGTTGAAACAGAGATTATTGTTCCAGACTTTAAAGAGGCCATTCGTGAGGAAGCTGAGTTTTCTGTTTATGTTCAACATCACGGAGGTTTTGTGACACGCTTAACTTTGCCACAGCATCCGTTTGATCTTATTGGTTGGGAAGGGGCTTTGTATCCTTTTGTTTTTCCAGTGGAAAATCATCATGGGATTGCTCGTGAAATTCATACGGCACCTCCAGCGCATCAAACCTTTCAGTCGGGAACAGCGCCACATAACGGATTTAGTGTCTGTTCTTTTGTGCCGCAAATGGAAGGCTGGCACCCTCAAGAGGTTCCAGCGCCCTATGCTCACCATAACGTCGATAGTGACGAGGTCATGTTTTTTTCAAATACTTCTTACGGGCCTCGGAAAGGGGTTTTGGAGGAGGGGACGATGACTTTCCATCCTTCTGCGGTTCCGCACAGTCCTCACGGTAAGGCTGCTGAGAAGTCTCTAGACTCTAGAGGAATGCTCAATCAGCGTTTGGCGGTGATGATGGACACTTTTTTTGAAGAGCTTCAGCCGACGGTTGACGCGGTCAGTTATTCAGATCGGGATTATGCATTAAGTTGGTACAAGGCATAATTTCTTTGTAATCGCTTGTTTTTTGTCTCTTTAGCGCAAATAATAGAGACATATGAACATATTTAAAGTAGTTCCTTTTTTCTTTATTTCTTTACTGGTCTTTTCTCAGGTGAGCCCTACGGGCTCGAGTGTTGGCGATTCTTTTAGTGATCTCGATTTTAGCGAAAACAATTTTTCAGAATCTGTTGTGAGCGAAGAAGTGGTCGGCGACCTTTCAGTTCCAGAAAGCTCATTGCCGGTTCAGACTTCGGTTTCACCTTTACAAGAGTATTATTTATCTCCGGGCTTTGAAGAGCTTTCAGAGGAAAATCAAAAAAAGGCAGCCGACGTTAAAAAAATTGGTGCTTCGCCTTCAATCTCATATGGAACGCCAACTGGTTTTGGTTCTAAGTGGCTCGATGTATACGCCGGAGTTGAAGTTGTTAATAGAAATCGTTTTGAATTTCCGGCTGAGTCTGATGGCTGGGCTTGGATTGGGCTTGGTTTGTTGGATCCGGTAAAATGGGTTGGGGTGAACCTCACTTTAAATCTTGTCGATCTTGATGGTAAAAATACTTTAAAAGAAGGTGGCGTGAGTATTCACGTTGCGCGGCAAATTTACTCTGGCTTCAGTGTGGCTCTTGGTTACGATTCTTTTACTCGCTTTGGGCCTTCTTTATTAATTCCCAGTTTATATTTAGTGGCTTCACATTTGTTTCGGCTCAATCAAAGTTCTTTGTGGTTTAACTATGTGGCCTTAACTTTAGGCGTTGGAAATGGTCGCTTTCTGGCTGAAAACAATGACAACATTCAAACGGCTCGCGATAAGGCTTTTGAAGGGGCGAATGTTTTTGGGTCACTGGCGTTAAATGTTCATCCGAAGTTTAATGTCATGACTTCTTGGACGGGGCAAAACTTAAATGCCGGAATTTCCTGGACGCCTTTTCAAAGAAGTTACCGCTATTTGAATGGTTTCAAAATTAACCTTGCGGCTTTAGATCTTATTTCTGGAAAGTTTCAAGATCAGGATGGTGTCCGTTTTGGGGGAAGCCTTTCTTGGTCTTCTCGTTTTTTCTAAATATATAAAATGAACAAAAAAAAGCGCCGCTATCTCGTCGAGATAGCGGCGCTTTTTTTGTTTCTATTTACTGATTTTAGAAATGTAACTTAGAGTTCATGCTGAACTCTTGAAAGAAATTTCTATAGACATCGAGTCCGGCAGGAGGGTTTTGCAGAAAACTCGGTCCAGCGTTACTGACAAGATCTTGATAAATCTTCCAAGATTTTTCAAATTTTTTGTTGTGAACTCGTCCATTGTAAAAAAGACCCCTTGAGCTTTTAATCAGCGCTGAGATTTGGTCTTTCAGCTCTTCGCCGCCTGGAGCATTTCGCATGTCGTAATAAAGCTTGTTCATGCTCACAACAGAGTTTGTTCTATCTCGAGCCACGTTCATGAAGGCATCATTAGCTCTAGAAAGAATTTGCGGACTTGCAGACATGACGGAAGATTGAACGGAGGCAATTCCCCTCACATTATTGCTACTCCAAAGGTGAGCGCTTCTGTAGTCACCACCCCCGTTTACGGACTGAGGAATGCGAGTAGAGCAGGATGATCCAGCTCCAGCTGAGCAAGAAGAAGCACAAGGACTCGCGCAACTATTGCAAGGGTTGCACTGTTTTTTACAACAGTTTCTTTTTGAATTTGAGGCGATGCCGCGTCCACCGCGACCCATAGCTTGCGAATTGGCTAAGTTGGTTCCATAATAATTGTTTCCATAGCTTAAGCCTTGATTGGTTACATTAGTAAGGGATCCCTCGGTATGGCTCCCTTCAGTATGTCGAGGCATTGTGAAGGTGTTTTCAAAGGTGGTGACGAATAAAAAGAGGCTTAAGGTGATTAATAATTTTTTCATTGTTTTGTTCTCCATTTTTTTAAAATTTAATTTTAATGACGTCTCCTTTTTTGAGACGGTCGGGATGTTGATTGGGGTTTTGATGGGCTAGTTCTCTCCAGCTTAAGTAATTTCCTAATTTCTTGTAGGCAATATCGGAAAGCGCTTCACCGGCTTGAACGCGGTAGCTAATTTCATTTGAGCTGGGAAAGTCAGAAAAACTTGATTTCATTTGAGCGTCATCAGGGTTTTTAGGAGAAGGGTAGTAGAGTAGGGCTCCAGTTTGAAATTTTGATCCATTGTAACTCAAGAGTTCAGAAGATTTACTTGATGAACCTAAAAACTTTTTTGCTAATGAAGCTAAAGTGTCGCAGCTTCTGACAAAATGGTAACGATTCAATTTGACGCCATTTTTGGAAAAAACACTTCTTTTTACACTCGGAGCTACTGAAGCCAGGTAACGGCCATTAATTTTTTTCGTTTTCTTTGGAGCTAAGTTACGGCAAATATTTCTTTTGGCTTCAAGGTCGTATTTACAATCATTAAGGTCTTCTTTAAAATTCATTTTCTGGGGTGTCGAGGCGATGTTTCTAGGAACAGCAATGGCTACTTCGACTCTTTGGATTTGAGGCGCTGCTACAGTTGGCTGACAGGTGTTACAGGTGTCTGTAGGGTCCTTATAGTTAAAACTATTGACAGAGTTGAGATACTTCCCAAAGTTAACTTTCTCTTTGCTGGAAAGATCGCTTTGTGAATAATGTTCATTTGTAGATGAACAATAACTAAGGCTGAAGCATAAAGCTGCTGCGAAAATGTATTGATAATGTTTTAATTTCATTTTTCCCGATATCCTTTCAAATTATATCGGGAGAACTAAAATTAAAATGAGTGAAATTTTGTTGGAAGTTTAAGAAATTATAGAAAAATGAGTGGGATCGTCAAAATTCATCAAGTTTTTTTGAATTTTGAGTTAAGATTGAAAAAAGAAAGCTTGGACCGTCTCTGCGTTGACGGTCCAAGCTTTCTTTTTGTTTAAGTTCTGTTTCTTGGAGCGGCTGACCCTTTTGGCCTCCGAGGTCTTCCCGGTGCAGAAGGTCTAGAAAATCTACTTGGCGGACGTCGGTTACTGTTGCCACCTTCAGAAGAGCGAGAAAATCTACTTGGAGGACGTCGGTCACTATTTCTACCTTCAGAAGATCTAGAGAGTCTACTTGGAGGGCGTCTATCACTGTTTCCACCTTCGGAAGATCTAGAGAATCTACTTGTCGGACGTCGGTCGCTGTTGCCACCTTCAGAAGATCTAGAATATCTACGACCTCCACCTGAAGAAGGGCGTCTGCTGTTGCCACCTCTGCCTCGACCCGCAGGTTTTGAAGATCGAGAAGCCGACAACATTTCCTTTGGAGTTTCTGGAATTGTAGAGGAACTGGCTTTCAGTAGTTTTAAAATTGGGAACCAAAGACTGTAGTCTTCAGGGCAAACTATAGAGACCGCTTCACCTTTGAGCCCTGCTCTTCCCGTTCGTCCGATTCTATGAATGTAGTCTTCAGGATCACGTGGAAGATTGTAGTTAATCACGTGAGCAATGTTGGAAACATCAATCCCTCGAGCAACTACATCAGTAGCAACAAGAATTTTGCACTGACCTCTTTTAAATATCTTTAAAGCTTTATTTCTTTGTCCCTGACTTTTGTCGCCATGAATAGAAACACTGTCTAGGCCCTCTTCTGAAAGAGCTCGAGTCGTTTGGTCCGCAAGACGTTTGGTCTTAGTAAAAATTAAAATAGCCCCTTGTCTTCTTTTTAATTCTTGAATCAATGTTCGACGTTTATCGACAGTTGAAGAAAGAATAATTTTTTGTTCAATAGTAGCTGCTGCCTGCGATGTTTTACCAATCGCAATCTTTTTAGGGTTTTTGAGGTAACGGTTGGCAATGGAGTCAATTTTTTTATCCCAAGTAGCTGAAAGCAAGGCACATTGTCTTTGTTTGGGAAGTGATCCAATGATCTGCTCAATGTCTCTTTCAAATCCCATGTCGAGCATGCGATCAGCTTCATCGAGAACTAAATACTTTAAATTATTAAATTTAATTTTCTTTTTACTGATGTGATCTAAAAGTCGACCAGGAGTGGCTATAATAATTTGAGGATTTTTATCGAGCCATTTGAACTGTTTCCCGTAGGGAACGCCACCGGTAATAGATGCGCAACGAATGCCGTCCATGTTCTTTGTGAGTGTTTTAATGAATTCTTCAATCTGTTGAATGAGTTCTCGAGTTGGTCCCAGAATCAACATGCTGTCTTGAGGCGATTCAATGAGTTTGTTGAGAAAGGGAAGGCAGTAAGCTGCAGTTTTTCCCGTTCCCGTTTGAGCCGTCGCAATAATATCGGAACTTCTCATTAATTCAGGAATAGCTTGTTCTTGAACTGGAGTGGGGTCTTCAAAACCAATAACGCCGAGAGCTCTTTCTAAGCTTTTCGTAAAATTAAAATCTTTAAACTTTGGAGTGCCTTTGCTGCTAACTTCTTCAGTTTTTGCTTCCTGGATGCTTGCCGTATTTTCTTCGGATTCTAATACTAAATTCTCTTCTTCATATTTCATAAATATTTCCTTTTCCTGATGAGGCAAAAAAAACATTTATGAGTATAAAATTAACGAAGGTTAAATTCTCTTATCATTGCTCACTCTCGATGGAGGAGTTATTTCTTTGGCCGATCTTTTGTGCGGACTATAGCCCATATGACGCAACTATGCCAAGGAATAAAAAGTATCTAATTTTATTCAGTTTTTAGCCATTTTTCTACTTGCGAGAATAAAATCTAAGAATTATTTAAACAAGAGCGCCCAGGTAGCTCAGTGGTAGAGCACTTCCTTGGTAAGGAAGAGGTCGGCAGTTCAATTCTGCTTCTGGGCTCCAGTGTTTCTTGCTACTCCGTCCCTCATTCATTTTTTTCTCCAGTTTCTCTTTTAAATGGTTGTGGAATTGAAACGAAAAATTCAAAAACTATTGATATTATTCATCTGTCTGTTTTTGTCCTATTTAATGTAAGTGTAGGTGAAATAGTGAAGAATTGCTCCATCCCACTTTTTTAATTTTCGATAATCTTTACGTTGCTTTCTGGAATTTGGCTGTTTTTGTTTATGTTGGCTTTAAAGGAGGTAATACTTGGTTCAATGCATCTACACTTTTCGTGAGTTAGTATATTTGGTTTTTGAGAGGAAGTGCCATTTTTTGAAGTCGTCAGTCTCCCCGCTGTTGCTTTCTCTAAAATAGTTAATAGAGAGAGGTCATCGTTTTGTGGATCATGAAGTTCTTGGATTATTCTTGCATGTAGTAATCCGCCTTTAATTTGAGCACTTTGCTCGTTTTGAAGATGTATCTGTGCGTTTCCAGCAGCTAATTCGTTTGGCAATGTAGAAACTACATAAGTGATTTTTTTTCTAGAAGCTCTAATTTTTGCGTCTGTTATGAGTTGTCCACTGTGGCATGAGTCAGAAATAAAAAGAGTATGTTCAGAAAGGACTGAGTTTTCTATTTCAGAGCTAGTGATAAAGTTTTCATTGAGACATTTTTCCCACTCTTGAGATTGAATGTTTTTGTAATTCTCTAAAGAGAGTTTATGTTCAGGATTGCTTTCTAAGTGAGATAGATAAATAGTGTAATCATTGATAATCATCGAACACATGTAGAGATCGTAATCAAAACTTTCAGAGTCTTGGTTGAGCTTTTTTGGAGAAAAATTAGGCAAAACAATAGCAAATGAAGTGCTTACTTTATTTGCTATTGTTAAGATGGGGACTCTTAAACCATGTCCTGAGTAATTAATTAAGAGGTTGTTTTTGTTTTTACTGAGTTTCTTAATTCTTTCTAAAAAGAGTTTCTTGTCAGATGCATCTTTATCTATAAGATTTATGCTGGTGATAATTTTTTTATTTGTTGTACTAATAATTTTGTTAATGGAGTGAGAGTCTACTGTCATGGAAAGTTTTTCGTTAAAAATTTCGTATGAAAAGTTAATGTTTATTGAAGCTGCTTGAGGCGTTTCCTTGTCGGTAGCAAAGCTGTAAGCTGAAAACATTGTTAGGAATAGGTATGAAAATATTCGTAATTCCGTTATTAATAGTGTTTTTTTTTGCATGCCCTAATGTACCAGGATTCCGTAAAGTTTTATAGAGTGAACTTCAGGGTAAATTTACTTATTGCTTATGCGAATCGAACCATAAGAAAAGAGGGACGGAGCAAAAAATACAAAAAAATGCCTTCTTTAAATTATTGATATTATTCATCTATTTGTGTCTGACATATTTAATCTAAGTGTATGTGAAATAGTGAAATTTACTCCGTCCCTCTCTTTTCTTTCTTGATAGTCTTTCTTATCTTCATCACTTTTTAATGCACTGAGTTTCGGTAAAAAGCCAGATTCGAGGCCTTCGTGCAGTTTAAAATCTTTTTTAAGTTCAAAAAGAGAAAATGGAAAAAGTGAATATTGAAAAGCTCTGCCTGCAAGTAGATTGGCACCGTCTGATTTTAGTTTTCTAGCGCTTGATCCTGTTAAAACAAATTGCAGTTAAAATTCTTCAATCATAGAATGAACAACGTCGAGAAGCTTGGGTACTTTTTGTACTTCATCAATAACAATGACTTTATTTGCCCATTCCTCTCGATTGGCCAAAAATTGTTCTCTCAGATATTCTGGGTGAAGAAGGTATTTTTCCTCTATAGAAGGAAGAAGAAGGTCTATGATCTGACGTGTACCCCCAAAACTGGAGAGTTTTCAGCCTAAGTTTATCATAAGTAAATCGATAAGACTTGCCAATTCTGTAGTGTGCATAAGAAAAGAGGGACGGAGCAAAAAATACAAAAAAATGCCTTCTTTAAATTATTGATATTATTCATCTATTTGTGTCTGACATATTTAATCTAAGTGTATGTGAAATAGTGAAATTTACTCCGTCCCTCTCTTTTCTTTCTTGATAGTCTTTCTTATCTTCATCACTTTTTAATGCACTGAGTTTCGGTAAAAAGCCAGATTCGAGGCCTTCGTGCAGTTTAAAATCTTTTTTAAGTTCAAAAAGAGAAAATGGAAAAAGTGAATATTGAAAAGCTCTGCCTGCAAGTAGATTGGCACCGTCTGATTTTAGTTTTCTAGCGCTTGATCCTGTTAAAACAAATTGCAGTTAAAATTCTTCAATCATAGAATGAACAACGTCGAGAAGCTTGGGTACTTTTTGTACTTCATCAATAACAATGACTTTATTTGCCCATTCCTCTCGATTGGCCAAAAATTGTTCTCTCAGATATTCTGGGTGAAGAAGGTATTTTTCCTCTATAGAAGGAAGAAGAAGGTCTATGATCAGAGGGTTCTTTTGTGAAAAATAGTGCTTTACCCAAGTCGATTTTCCCGTTCCTCTGGGGCCAAATAAAGAGTAACTATTTGTTTTTGTGGGAGATATGAGTCGATTGTACATATGTCTAGATTCTGCTCCATTAGACACTAGGGCAATGAGTCCTTTTCTATTTCATTTACATCGGCGAGTAACAAGCTAAAGTATTGCTATTGCAAGTGAAAAATTGCTCCGTTCCCTCTATAAGAAGCGTTAGCTTTCACGTCAAGACTCGAGCCCCTTGGGTCTAGTTCAATTCTACTTCTGGGCTTCAACTCTTCTCTTACGAAACTGTTTCTTAGAAAATCGTTTGGTGTAGCAGGCTTCTCTGAATTCTCTACCAAAATCACTATAAAAAATAAAATCTTGGTCTTGAGCATTGCTCAAGACGATTTTAGCTTTTCTGTAAAGACCTCGATCCATGAGTTGGTAGCTAAATTCTATTTTATTTTCGCCTGGGTTTATCCGGGGAAATGAGAGTAAAAGTTCAGGGTGTTTTTTCCAGGCATCTTCAATATAAATTTTCACCTTTTTAATGCCTTCGTTGGAGTTTATTTCAATGAAAACATCAGCTTCTGCAGCATAAACATATTGGCAATTTGGCATGATTGACCTTGAAAAAACTTCAATTGAGGTTGCCGCTGAAAATAGAGGGGGCGGAATCAAGAAGGTTAAGTTTAATAATAAAAATTTCATTTATTTTGTAAAATATAAATTTTCAATTTTATAACCTTTTTCTAGAAGATACTTCGCGGCTTCGACTTTGAGTTGAGCTGTTTTTACTGTTCGGTTCGTTGAGCCAAATTTTTTATTGTCGCTAGCGTCGGTGCAAATTGTTTGAACATTCCAGGTCGCCGTATTGTTGAGAAAGCTGAAGTCTATAACGCAGACGTCTTCGGCATAACTCAGTATTGGGAGAAGGCTAAAAATAAGTATTTTTTTCATGTCTCAATTGTTAACATAGCTTCAGGCTTTTGAAAAATACTCAGAAGCTATCATTTTTACATTCAAAAAAATGCTTTTAATATTGACGCAAAAATAGAGGTATTTTTTTAAAACGATTTCTACATCAACGTACAAATTTCTAAAGCTTCATTCGTTTCATCCATCCACGTCAAAAACTTTATGCTGATCGTATTGTGTTGATAAACAAAATGAGTTGCTTCGAGCTTTTTATTGAGAAAAACGGTGAGAGTCTTCTTGTAGGTTTTGTTTCTGGCTCCGGCTTGATAGTAGCCATTTTCTTGATAGTTTTTGTTGATCTGAGTGAGGAGATCTTCAGAGTCAAAAGAAGTGGTCATTAATCCGTTATTAGGCGATCCTTCAAGTATGAGTGAGCAGGGATTGCCAAGCTTGTCTTTACCTTGGAGGCTTTGTTCAAATGTTCCTGAGCTGTAGCTAAGAGTTGTTAGTAAAAGAGTGCTGAGAATTGTTAAGGTGTGTTTTTGATTTTTCATTTTTTGCTCCTTGTTTTTTAAGATGATAAATGAGAAACGACAGAGTGTCACAAGTTCTTACTTTAATCTCAGCCTGCAAGTATTTGTATTTTATGGTGAAATTTGTTTGAATTTAGTGAGTATAAAGTTTTTCACGAAGGCGTGTAACTTTTTGTCGTGAAGCACGTCAAAGAACTCTATGCAAAATTTGAAATATTGAAAGAATAGATTCACTATGAAGCTTATGAATAAAAATCTAATTTACCTAGCCTTTTCTGGACTGCTGCTTTCTTCTTGTGCGTCCATGATTCGAGGGAGTCGCTGTAATGTTTCCTATGCAGAGCGTGAAGCTCTTGATGATTTAGAAGCAGGAGCTACCAATAAACCAGGGCTCTTGAAGTCTTTAGTTTGTCAGGAAGCTAAAAATTTTAGTCCAGAAAATTATGCAGCTGCTTACAATGCTGCTTGGACTCGAGCGCTTCCTGGACATTGCTCAATTGATAAAATTAGAGCTTATGCTAGAGAAGATGCTGGTAGAAAAGACTTTAATGAAACGGTTCTGACTCGCTTCAATGCTTGTGTCGGTAATCCTGCTTTTAATAGAAGTCGTTTTCAACGACAATACGACGGGGTCTTTAAAGATCACTTTTGTTCAACGGTCGAAATTGAAAAATCTGCTGAAGAAGCTGCTTTAGCTTGGGGGGAAATTCCTGCTATCAATGAGGCTTACCAGCGTTGTGGTGCTGCAAAAATTGCTCGCATCAGAAGTTCTAGAAACCAAGCCTATAAGAGAGTGATGAAAAAACAATGTAATATTATTCAAGTTTCAAAAATGGGAATCAAGCACGCTCGAAAGGGAATTCCTTTCAATAAAGGACTCGATAAATTGAAGTTTTGCCCGGCTCGAAGTCAGGCCGATCTTTTAAGGGAATACCGAAAAAGCTATCAAATGGAAAGTCGTTCTTCCGCTGTTGAGATTATTGTTGTTGAAGAAAAATCATCATGTTGGAAGGATTTTCCTATTCTTTTTCGACCTGTTATAGGCGCTGTGGAGAGAAAAAAGGGTGTCTGAAGGCTTGTCCATATGGAAAAGACAGGTGTCGAAGTTACTGTCAGTAAAATTTTTGTAGCCGATTAGTTTTCTCTAGTGTTCATATCTTTTAAAAAAGTTTCTTGTGGTGATGCGTTGAAATTGTGTTTTCTACTTTCCATGGCTCCAAAAATATTTTGAAGCATCATCCAAATGATCAAGGCAGTGAGAATCTTATAAGCCTGTTTAAAGTTTTTTAAAAAATTAATTTTTTCCAGGTAGAGTGCGACTGGAAAAATACTAAAAGCGTAGACAATAAAAAAGTGCCAATGTGAAAATTCAATCGGTGAGAGTCCGGCGGCTATCAGTGTGGCTATAAAAGCATAGAGGGAAAATGAAAAGATCCATTTTTCATCTTGTGAATTTTTGGGAGTTTTAAAATATTGATAATTTGCAAAAAAAGCAAAAACTAAAGATCCAATGGATAGAGGCCATTTCAGGAGGTGATAAGTCCAATGAAAGAAAGCTTTGATTGTGGGGACGTCGATCCAGCTAAAAGCAATGTATTCGTGTAAATTTTTTGAAGTGTAGAGCGACGGATAGCGTCCCCAGTAGCTAATGCTTTTAATGAGGGGGTAAACGTAAAGCGCGCCCTTTCCCCAAAAAGCATCGTTTTCAAGGTTGGCGGCACCAAAACTAGGATTGCTTTTAATGAAAATCAAATAAGGCAAAAAGCTCAGAACTGAAAGGCAAATTCCTAGAGTCAGTCCAGGGTAGGAGACTTTGATTTTTGATTTGAAGTAAAGAATCATGGCTAAGAAAGCAAGAATGATTGCGGAGTTGTGAAGTTGTGCCGCAAAGGCAATGGAAACAGGAATGATCATTGAGTAAAAAAAGTTTTTCGAATTTCTGATCTTCCAGGTTGCCTGGAAGAAAACGGCACTGGCAAAAAACAAATAGCAGGGGTTCCAAAGAATGGTGTTGGAAGCACGCCAGGGGTTCAGCCAAAAAAATAACGCAAAAAGCAAACGAGCGTTTTTTCCAAACTTCTTTAAAATAGAATCAAAAATGAAAAAAGCAAAGAGCTGGCTGAGAAAGACTAGAGCTGTCGGATAGTAAACATTGAGGCCTAGTTTTAGCGGAAAACCCACGATCAGTGTCGACAGTGTGCCGGGGACATATCCGGTGCTGGTGGCCTTGTTTCCGACGTGAGAGAAAATGTTATCTTGTGCAAATAAGAGCGCTTTAGAGAGGAGTTGCCACTGGTCGGGGCGAATTTTCATGCTGAGCATAAAAAGAAGACTCGCAAGGCAGCCGAGGCTAAAAATAAGGTAAAAATAAAAGCTATTTTTAGATTTGTTCCCAGGCATGGCTCGCTTGAAAATACTCCTTTTGTGGCACATAAGCTAGCGAGGAATGAGTTCTTTCGTGAGGCTCAATACTGTCTAAAAGCCATTGAATATGTTATTTTGGAGTTCTTAAGTTATGAAATCATCTGAAATACGCCAACGCTTTATAAAGTTTTTTGAATCTCACGGACATGTTTATGCTGACTCTTCTTCTCTGATTCCGGAGAATGATCCGAGTTTACTTTTTGCGAATGCCGGCATGAATCAGTTCAAGGCTTATTTTACTGGTCAAGAGAAAGCTCCACAAAAAAGAGTGGTGACTATTCAAAAATGTCTTCGAGCGGGTGGAAAGCACAATGACTTGGAAAATGTTGGTTTTACGGCCAGGCACCACACCTTTTTTGAAATGATGGGGAACTTTTCTTTTGGAGATTATTTTAAAAAAGAAGCCATTGCGTTTGCTTGGCAGTTTTTAACTGAAGATTTGAAAATTCCTCAAGAGAAACTTCTGGTCACGGTTCATAAAAGTGACCGTGAGGCTTATGATATTTGGCACAAAGAGATTGGACTGAGTAAAGAGAAGATCTTTTATAAGGGCGATCAAGACAATTTTTGGGAGATGGGAGAGTTGGGGCCTTGCGGGCCGTGTTCAGAAATTTTCTACGACCACGGTGAAGAGCACAAGTGCTTAACGCTAAAAGAGGGCGCGCAAGTTATTGATGATGAAGATCGCTATATTGAAATTTGGAATTTGGTCTTCATGCAATTTGAAAAATTTAAAGAAAAAGGTGTTGTCCAGAAGCGTCCCTTGCCCAAGCCCTGTGTCGATACGGGAATGGGTTTAGAGCGTTTGGCGGCAGCTTTACAGGGAAAATACAATAATTATGAGACGGATGCCTTCCAAAAAATAATTTCTCGTATTGAAGAATTGAGTGGGTTATTGGCTACTGATTCTGTGGAGAATTTAACCTCCATGAGGGTGGTTGCTGATCACCTGCGTTCCAGTGTGATGCTGCTGACAGAGGGTGCCTTGCCTTCAAGTGAGGGGCGCGGTTATGTGCTTCGTCGAATTATAAGGCGGGCGGTTCGGCATTTAGAAAAATTAGGAGTTCAAGAGCCTCTTCTTTTTGAATTAGCGCCAGTTGTTTTTGAATCTTATGAGGGAGCTTATAAAAATAATCAGGAAAACCTAGAGCTCGCCGTCAAATATTTAGAGCGTGAAGAGATTAATTTTAGAAAAACGCTCGATTCTGGTTTGTCGTTACTTTCATCTGAAATTAAAAAACATGTCGAGCAGTCTTTAACCGTCTTTTCTGGGAAGAGTGCTTTTTTACTTTACGATACTCACGGCTTTCCTGTCGATTTAACGGAAAGCATTCTCAAGGAAAAAGGTTTTGAGCTCAACAAAAAAGAATTCCAAGAAGAATTAGAACAGCAAAAAACAAGGTCTCGCAAGTCTTCACAATTCCAAGCTAACGATGAAAGTTCTTTTGCTTATCACACACTCTTGGAAAAGCTGCCCCAGACAGTTTTTTGTGGTGATGACTCTTTAGAAGCAGAGGCAAAACTTCTTTGGATGCGGCATGAGAAAGGCGCTAAACATGTGGAGCTGATTTTTGACCAAAGTCCCTGCTATGCACAGTCTGGTGGACAAGATTCCGATGCGGCGCTTGTCTTTGTCGGCAACCGTGAGCTGGGGCATATTGATTTTGTAAAAAAAGAATCTGGAGCTTTCTTTGTTCATTGTTCTGAAAACTTGGATATTTGGGAGCTTGGCAAAAAATATTTATTAAAAGTAAATAAGAAAAAAAGAAAGCTGACCTCGTGTCATCACTCTGCCACTCACTTACTCCACTATGCGCTCAGAAAAAAACTAGGGACTCATGTCAAGCAAGCCGGTTCTTTTGTTGGTGCCGATCGCTTGCGCTTTGACTTTTCTCACCCGGAAGCTCTGAGTGAAGAGGATCTTCAATCTGTTGAAACTTTAGTCAACCAAAAGATTTTTGAAAACCACTCCGTTGAAGTGAGTGAAGAATCTAAAGAGACCGCTTTAGAAATGGGGGCCATGGCACTCTTTGGTGAAAAGTATGGCGACAAGGTTCGAGTTGTGAAAATCTCCGAGGACTCTATTGAGCTCTGTGGTGGAACCCATGTTAAAAATACTTCTGAAATCTCGGCTTTTTTAATTCGAGTGGAAACATCAGTGGCATCTGGTATTCGAAGAATTGAAGCCATCGCGAGTGAAGCGGCCGTTGAGTTAAATCAACAACGCAATGCTGACTTTAGAAAAGCTTCCTTGCTCTTAAATAAAAAGGTTCAAAACGTCTCTGAAGAAATTATCCAGCTTCAGTCAGCGGTGAAAACAAAAGAAAAAGAACTCAAAACTTTTAAGAAGAACGCTCAACACTCAGAGATTTCGAATTCTTTTGACGATGTGGAAATTTTAAAGAAAGATTTTTATTATTTGAATTTAAAGGCTTCTACGGATGCTGACTTGAGGTCTCTTTCGGATCAATTTTTTAAGAAGTTTAAAGAGGGCGTTTTTTTTGCTTATCAAGAAAATGCAGAGCTCGTGAAAGTTCTCATTCGGACACATAAGAAATCTGAAGCCATCCACTGTGGGGATTTCCTCAAGGAGGCTCTTAGTAATTTAGGTGGAAGAGGCGGTGGAAAAGCAGAAATTGCTCAAGGTTCTTTACCTACTAAAAGCCTCAATGATTTCAGCACTTTACTGAGGCTGAAGTTAAAGAGTTCTTAGTGCTCAAATAAAAGTGAGTAAATTGTGACTTAATCAGTTTCTGCACTTTTAAAATGTTGCGCCAAGTCAATGCTGGTGCTATATATAGCCATAATGAAATTTCTTGTCGTTATTCCTTCGCTTTTTCTTAGTCTGAGTCTTTTTTCAGCAGCATCTAACGGAGCTAAGTGTAAATTACTTTTTTCTAATATGAGTGAATTTGTTCCAGGGAAACGCCACGTTTCGTTAAAAACTGAAGCTGAAAAACATGGAATTGAGCCCACAAAACATTTTGAAACTGCTCAAACAGCACTTGAACAAATTAAAGGCGCATTTCCTAATCTGAGTGAAGAAGCTCAGGAAACTTTGGACTTTTTAGAAGCTTTAGATTCCTATGGTATTCTGCTTGTCGCCACTCATGCATCGACTCTCGAAAATACTTTAGGTGGACAACTTCTTTTCTTTAGTGATGGTGACCATCTGAGTTTGAGTTTCCCGGAGAGATTTTTTTCAGCTGAAATGAATGCAGAAGCGCAAGTGAATGAGCTTGGCGTTTTTCTTGAAACAGTTGCTGATTTTGAAGATTATTTTTATGGTGTTGTTGAAGCAGACTTTTTAGATCACTTTTCAAACCCACGTAAAAATAGTTTTTTTACACAGAAGAATCAATATTCATTGAAATTCTTTGAAGTTATGGATCAATTTGCAAGTGATTTAAGCCGTGTTGTAGCCCTGAATACTTTTATTCAATACCAAAGTTTCATAAGTTCTTTAACTGTAAAAGAAAAAGAGGATTTTTTAATTAAATTCAAGGACGTTATAGGTGAAGAGCGTTATTTAGAAATTCTCGACACCTACATTGAAGGACGTTTCTCAGGTATTTCCAGAGAAATTGAAAATGAGTCTGGGTTTCCTAATTCAAACAGATGGGTTCGCAGAAATCTCAGTTACCGAAACTTTCAAAGATCACTCAGATGAAAGATAGTTTTTCGTCAGTCTATTGCTTGGATTGCTAAAAAGCTCCTGAGTTGCATTCTCCTCAATAATCTCTCCATCTGCTAGAAAAATACAGTGATCGGAAACTTTCTGAGCTTGTTTTAAATTGTGAGTGACCAGCAGAACCGTATAATGTTTTTTCAAATCAACAATGAGTTCTTCAATCAGTGCTGTCGACTTTGGGTCTAGCGCTGAGCAGGGCTCATCCATGAGTAGAACACTCGGGTGAAGGGCAATGGCTCTGGCAATGCAAAGACGTTGCTGTTGGCCGCCAGAGAGTTTTAAGGCGGAGTCCTGAAGTCGATCTTTTACCTCATTCCAAAGCGCGGCTTTTTTTAAAGCTTCCTCGACAATTTCATCGGGATCTTTTTGAATTTGATGAATTTTTGTCGCCCAAAGGATGTTCTCACGAATGCTTTTGTGAAAAGGGGTGGCCTTTTGAAAGAGCATGCCCACTTCTTTTCTTAGTTGAACGACGTCTAGTTTGAGTATGTTCTTAGCTCGGTAAAAAATGCTTCCCGAGCTTTTCAACTTTGGAGTGAGTTCATTCATTCTATTGAGAGAGCGAAGCAAGGTGCTCTTTCCAGATCCTGAGGCTCCAATGAGTGCGGTGACGGCGTTTTCCTTCACGTTTGTGGTGATGGATTTTAAAATTTTTTTCTGGTCGATACTCACACTGAGTTGATTGATTTGAAGAATTTTATGATTCATTTATTTAAAATTTCTTTCCTCGTTTTGATGTCGAATGTAACTAGCTAAAGCATTAAAGCTAAAAATAATCACTAAAAGAACAATGATTCCAGAGGCGGCAATGTTGTGAAAGTCTGCCTGCGGCCTGGAAGTCCAATTGTATATTTGAATGGGGAGAGCGGTGAAATTGTCCTGTGGACTTGTTGGGTAATAAGAAATAAAAGCCACGCCTCCAATGACAAGAAGTGGAGCTGTTTCTCCAATTGACCTCGAAAGCCCTAAAATAACTGCGCTGACAATACTTGAAAAAGAACGAGGAATAATCTGCCCACAAATGACCTCTCTTTTTGTTGCACCGAGGGCATAGGCGGCTTCACGAATAGAAGCGGCTGTATTTTTGAAGGCGTTTTGAAAGGCAATAGTTAGAGTGGGAATGAGCAATAAACTGAGAGTTAATGAAGCCGTCAGCAGATTTCTTCCCATGCCCAGTTCTTGCACAAAAAAGCTCAATCCTAAGAGTCCATACACAATACTCGGAATACCGGAAAAGGTGGCAATCATTAATTCTAGAAAGCTTAGCATGAAGCTATTCTTTTTAAGGTATTCTTCAAGGTAAATGGCTAAAGCGAAAGAAGTTGGAATAGAAAACAAAGCACTCAAGAAAAAAAGCCACAAAGAACCCATGAGCGCAGGGCCAATACCAGCTTTGTAAAAAAAACGGGAAGGAAAATTTCTTAGAAATTGCCAAGAAAGTCCAGAAAATCCGTCGTGAAGAATTTTAAGAAGGAGCAGGCTTAACATGGCAAAAATAATGAAAGCCGAGCAAGTGCAGGTCACTTTAAAGAGCGTGTTCCAATACTTTCTTTTCATTTTGCCTCTTTTCTAATGAGGCGGTGGGCAATTGAGTTGAGCAGAATACTCGTTAAGAAAAGCATGAAGGCAATGCTGTAACAGCTTTTTTGAGCCATGCTTCCATGGGCAATGTCGCCAAGGCTCAGTTGAACAATGAAGGCGGTCATGGTTTGAATGGCCTCGAGTGGGTTGAGGCTGAGCTTCGGTGTCGAGCCAGCAGCAATACTTACTGCCATGCTTTCTCCGAGTGCTCGTGATGAAGCAAGAATGGCGGCTGCACCGATCTGTTTTTTAATGGCGGGAATGAGCACGTAAAAAATACTTTCAAATGGAGTGCAGCCTAAGGCTAAGGAAGATTCCTTGAGGTCTTTGGGAAGAGCCAGAAGTGCATCGTGACTCAGGCTAATGATGGTTGGTAGAATCATGATGCCCACAATGATCATGGCACTGGCTGCATTAAAAATTTCAATACTTGGAAAAATCAATTTTAAGCTTGGAGTAATGAGGCTTAAGGCAAGGTAGCCGTAAACAATGGAGGGAATGGATGAAAGTGTTTCTAGGGCCGGCTTTAAAAAGATTTTAATTTTCTTTGGACTATATTCATAGAGGTAGATTGAGCAACAGAGACCTAGGGGAAGGGCCACAATTAATGAGCCTAAAACAATCAAGAGACTTCCATTCAGCAAAGGCGCAATTCCAAAATGCTGTGGCTGGAAAAGAGGAGCCCATCTTTTTTCAGTAAAAAATTTGAGAGGGCTCACTTCTTGAAAAAATGAAAAACTTTCCATCCCAAGCTTTAAAATACTCAATGTAAAAACAATAAAACAAATGAACAAACAAGAGTAGATGTAGAATTCAAAAAAACCGCTTTTCAGCTTTCTTTGTATTTTGAAGCTATTGACTGACATCTATAAAGATCTTTTTAACTCTTGATAATTTTTTAGCTCTAAGGGGATGTAGCCCGTGTCTTGAACAAGTTTTACGGAGTGATCCAGGAAGAAGTGAACAAAATTTTTGATGTGTGCCGATTTTAATGAGGCTTTATTGATGTAAATGTAAAGTGGTCTAGAAAGTGGTTTGTAGCGACCGCTTTGAATGCTGGCGAGGCTGGGTAAGACTCCATCAATGGAAAGTGCTTTGAGCTCAGTTTTGTTTTCTTGGTAGTAGGCAAAACCAAAAAAACCGAGGCTAAATTTTTCACCGCGAATGCCGTGAACGAGAATATTGTCATCTTCACTTGCTAAATAATCTGAGCGACTGGCAATATTTTTTCCCAAAATTGTTTCACAAAAATAATCATAAGTTCCCGATTCAGTTCCTGGGCCGAAGAGTTTAATTTTTTCTTCAGGCCACTCTGGGCGAATGTCGGACCATTTCGTTACCGTTGAATTGGCCTTCCAAATGCGATTGAGTTCATCGACCGTCATGTCTTGAGCCCAAGTGTTTTCGTTGTTAACCACAAAGGTAATGCCGTCATAAGCAATGGGGACTTCGCTGAATTGAATTCCATTGGCAGTGGCTTTTTCTTTTTCTGAATTTTTAATTTTTCTAGAGGCGTTGTTGATTGCAGTTTCGCTATTGATGAATTTTTTGAAACCTCCTCCAGTTCCAGAGACTCCGACTTGCACTTGAATGCGAGGGTTCTCTTTTGAGAACTCTTCTGCGACGGCTTCTGTGATGGGGTAAGTGGTGCTGGATCCATCAATACGAATGCTTTGCTGAGGAGCTTTGTTGTGTTCTGATTTTGAACAAGAAAAAATTAATAAGCTTGTTAGTGTGAGAAGGTAGAATCGAAGTGTTTTTAGATTTTTCATATGTCTCGATTTTGTAGAGTTATTGATGAAGAGTCATGTGAGTCTTTTGTGAGATGGAATACGGCGTTATGTGAGGAAACTGTGAGGCTTAAGAGTGGGGAATGCGAATGGTGAAGGTGCTTCCTTTTTCAGGCTCAGATTCTAAATGAATAGACCCGTTGTGAGATTTAATGATTCTTCTGGTGAGCGAAAGACCCAGTCCAAATCCCTGGTCGAAGTGAGCGGTTTGTTTTTTTTGAGTTTGATAGAAGCGCTCGAAAATAAGCTTTTGCTCGGAGACATCAATGCCATAGCCTTCGTCGGCAATTTTTATAATAAAGAAATCGAGGTCTTTTGAAAGTGAAATTTCTACCGGGCTATTTTCGGGAGAATATTTGATAGCGTTATCGACAATGTTCGCGAGGGCTTGGTAAATGAGAAACTGATTGCCGGTAATTTCGCTTTCTTCCTGAATTTGGGTCGCGTAACTCAACTGAATCTTTCTTTTTTTTGCCTTTTGGCTCAGGTTCGAAAGTATTTGTTTTAAAGTTTCAGAGATGAGAAAGTTTTCCTTAGGGAAGTCGACATCTTCCGATTCAATTTTTGAAAGTAAAAGCATGTGATCGACTAAGGTATTCATTTGCTGAGATTGTTCGTTGATGACGCTAATGAAGTTTTTCAGCTGAGAAGTGGGCATTTCTGGGTTTTCTTCAATAGTTTCTGCGTAACCCCTAATATTCGTGATGGGGGTTTTGAGCTGGTGCGATAAATTAGCCACTAAACTCTTTTTCATTTCGTTGTGCTGAACATCCTTGCTGATGTCACTCATCAGGAAAAGACTGCCAATGACTTTTTTATCTTCATTAATGAGTTTTCTCGAACTCACCCAAAGGTTGATGTTGTCGGCGTCGTTGGAAATGATTTTTTTTTGTATTTTATCTTCTGAGGACTCCAGGTTGAGTGCCATGAATTCTTTGAGTTTTGCAGGGAGGTTCAGCTCCGAAAAATGATCTAAATTTTTAGATTCTGGTATGTCGACGAGTTTTAAAAGGTTCTTGTTGTAATAAAAGATTCGCCCATCTTTGTGGAGGGCAAGCAGGCCTTCGCGGAGGGAATCAAAAAGAGTGTCTCGATCTTTTAAAAGGAGTTGGAGTCTTTTTTCGGCTTTAAAGTATTTCTTTTTTAGAGAAAAATAGACTTTAAAAAAAAGCAAAATGAGTGCAATAAAAAGCGCTATAAAGGTTGGAGTGGAAGCGCTCATGTGAAGTCTTTAGTGGCTGACTTCTATTGGTAAAAGTCGGTAGCCGCAGCCACGAACTGTTTCGAGGAGGTCTTTGCGTTCCTTCAGTTTTCTGCGGAGTCCAACAATCTGAAAGTCGACGCTTCTTTCGGTGACAGAAAAGTTTTTTCCTCGAATAGTGTCGACAATATCGGCTCGGCTAAAAACTTTTCCAGGATGTGTGAGAAATAACTTGAGAATATCGTATTCTGATTTTGTCAGTTTGAGGACTTTGTTTTCAATCGAAACGCTTTTAGTGGTGTCGTTGAGCTCAATGCCTTGATGGTTGATTTTGGCAACTTTCAAGCTCGGTGTTTGTTGTTTCTCAAAGTATTTGTTCACCCGAGCTCTAAGAATTTTAGGGCTAAAAGGTTTGGTGAGGTAATCGTCAATATCTTCTTTGAGGCCTTCTAGTTGATCGTTTTCTTGGCTTTTGGCGGTGAGAATAATGATTTGCGTGTTCTTGGTTTCTTCACGGTTTCGAAGTCTTCTGCAGACCTCTAGGCCGTCGAGTCGTGGAAGCATGAGGTCCAGGAGGATGAGGTCGGGCTTGAGTTGAACGGCGGTGTCGATGGCGTCAATTCCATCGTAGCAGGCGGTACAGGAATAGCCTTCTTCGCTGAGATGATAGCAAATGAGATCGCTGATTTCTCGTTGATCTTCAATAACCAGAATGTTCCCTTTAGGAGCTTCTTTGGTTGGATTGTTTTCGAGATTTGTTTCTTGATGATGCTGCCCAGACATAGCCCATATTTAGCCTAAAAAGGCAGATTTATCCACAGAAAAAGCTGCTGTGAGGAGTCTAGAATTTAAAAAAAACATTTCTATCGTGGACACGGGCTTAAAAAGGTCATAATAACGAGCTAATACAAAAAATTAAGGCTCAAAGGAGACAATAAACTAATATGTCAAAAGAAAAATTTAATCGAGATAAACCCCATTTAAACATTGGAACTGTTGGGCACGTTGACCACGGTAAAACGACGTTAACAGCTGCTATTACAAAAGTTCTTTCAGAGGCGACTGGTGCGGAATTTAAAGATTACGATCAGATCGATAATGCCCCAGAAGAAAGAGAACGTGGGATTACTATTAATACCTCACACGTTGAGTATGAGACGGCAAATCGCCACTATGCTCACGTGGATTGTCCGGGACATGCCGATTATGTGAAAAACATGATTACAGGTGCTGCTCAAATGGATGGAGGAATCCTTGTGGTTTCTGCTTCTGATGGTCCAATGCCTCAAACTAGAGAGCATATTCTTCTTGCGAGACAGGTTGGTGTTCCAGCTCTTTGTGTCTTCATGAATAAAGTCGACCAAGTTGATGATGAAGAACTTCTTGAGCTTGTTGAGATGGAAATTAGAGAACTTCTTTCTGCTTATGAGTTTCCTGGTGATGATATTCCTATCGTCCGTGGTTCTGCTTTGAAAGCTCTTGAGGGCGATACTTCTGAAATCGGAGCGCCTGCCATTATGAAACTTATGGAGCAGGTTGATGCGTACATTCCAATGCCTGAAAGAGCAAAGGACTTAGATTTCTTAATGCCTGTTGAGGATGTTTTCTCGATTTCTGGTCGTGGAACAGTTGTTACGGGTCGTGTTGAAAGAGGCGTGATCAATGTTGGTGACGAAGTCGAAATTGTCGGTATTCGTGATACGACTAAGACGACTTGTACTGGTGTTGAAATGTTCAGAAAATTACTGGATAGCGGTGAAGCTGGTGACAATATTGGAGCTCTTCTTCGTGGAACGAAGAAAGAAGACGTCGAAAGAGGTCAAATTCTTTGTAAGCCAGGTTCTGTGAAACCTCATAAAAAATTCAAAGGTGAAGCTTATATCTTGAAAAAAGAAGAGGGTGGACGACACACAGCTTTCTTTAATGGTTATAGACCTCAGTTCTACTTCAGAACGACTGATGTTACTGGAAACGTAACCCTTCCTTCTGGAACTGAAATGGTGATGCCTGGAGATAAGGTAACTATTGACGTTGAATTGATTGTTCCAATCGCAATGGAAAAAGAACTTCGCTTCGCAATTCGCGAAGGTGGACGAACTGTTGGCGCTGGAATTGTTTCTGAAATCGTTGAATAAATAACAAGTTATTTGTTAGATTGTTTTCCAAAAAGGGAGGTGCTTTTTTTAAAGTACCTCCCTTTTTTTATAGGGTCAGTAGCTCCAATTGGTAGAGCAAAGGATTCCAAATCCTTTGGTTGATGGTTCGAATCCTTCCTGGCCCGCCAACTTGTCCTTTTAGCTCAATACTTCGTTAGCCATCATCTCGAATACCTTTGCGCGTATATCTCAATAATGACTGCCTCGTCTTGAGCTAAAATTACTTCGTTGGCTATGCCATTAAAACTAAATTCAAATATAGCGATCACAAGAAGAATTAATCAAACTCAATTCTTAAAGTTGTATCTTCTGTGGGGCCTGAAAATTCATTGCCTCTCATAAAAAAAGTTGGATCTTTCTCGTATTCATATTGAGTGAAATGAGAAAAAAGAAGCATTAGGTTTTCTCCGATAATATTTAAAAAGTTAAAGAAAGGGGATAGAGTAAATTTTTACGTATAATTTTAAGTAATTGAAGTACTCCGTTCCTGGTCTTTTTTTTGCTAATGCATGAAAAAAATTAAGAAATATCTAGCCCTTTACCTTTTAAAGAATCAGTGTCTTCGTTCTTTATTGAAGTATTTTCTTCCTCTGTTTCGAGTAAATCTTCAACAACCGTGGAGTCTCTAATTTTCTCTATAAGTTTAACATTTTTTTTTCCAGAAGTTCCAGTGTGGGGTCTAGTGCCGAATAAGGCGAATGAGGACGCTGGATGAAGATATTCTTTAATGTCATACCAATGTCTAATTAAACCTCGAAGATCTTCACTTTCTTTTATTTCTTTTCTCAGCTCATCGGAAACGAATAACACTTTAGTTCTCAGCTGAGTGCCATCAGCAATTTCTGTAAATTCAAACTCAATGTGTTTTTCAACTATAATTCGCGTTACTTTCATAATATCTAGTGAAAAATCCTCAACCCATGCATTGAAGAAGCCTTGTTTAAATTGAAGATTACTAGCGTTCGCCTCTTCAACCCAGGGTTTTTGATTTGGGTTAATTTTAACTTGTCCTCGAAAATAAGCTTGTTCAAGAAGTTCAGGATCAAATTGATATGTTTCTAGGTCAGTCTTTAAAATAACGAGACCTCTGAGTAATTCTTCTAAGGCTGGAATATCTTCTGGTTGGCCCCAAGTTGCATATGCGCTTAAAAATTCTCTACTTACGTCTTTACCGCTCAACTCAGCTATTTCTCTTTGTGTTTTTAACAAGGAGAGAATGTGAGCAGTAATTTCAAACCAGTCTTTAACTGCTTCATGGCTTTCGGCAACTTTTATGCCTCCAGCTATTCTTTTTTCTCTAAGAGCATTGTAGTCTACCATTAGTTCCTTCAGTAAGTCAGGAAACCACTTAGGGTCGATTGAAAATTTATGAAGCCCCATGTCTACAGCTTTATGTTCAGGGGTTCTTGCATCTAAAGAATGCCAGTCTTGAAATGATTCTTTGGCATCAAGAAGGGATCTTTTTCTTTGATTGGGAAAGTTGTTTCTTAAAGCATGAGCGATTCTGGAGGGTAGATTTTTATGAGCTATTGGAGAAGATTTTTTTGAAATCCATTGGAATGCTTTTGTGCAAATTCTGGGTTTTGGCTTTTGATCACCTCCTCCAGCAATGCCTCCTCCATGAGCTGATAGTTCCGTTGCCGAAAGTAGGTAAAAGGTTATTATAAGAAAAAAAGCTAATGATCTTGTTAAAAGCATATCGTCGAAATTACACCACAAAGCGTTAAGATTATGAATTTATTTACTATTAGCTGTTTGGTGAAATCAGTTACTTAGGGCAAATGCGCTACAAAACCTATTTTTTTACTTGAACTGATAAACTCTTTCCAAAGTTTGAGCAGCTTTAAGGGCCATAAAAAATTATAGCAGAAAAGCTGTTTTTGTATTATTTCATTCACACATGAGAAATTCTTTCGCTATGATTCAATCCTGTTTTTTCCTATTTTTGGCTGTTTTTTCTGTGACGCTTCAGGCTCAAGAAGTTCTTAAGGAAAAGAGTCTTTTGAGTCTTATTCAGAGTTCTGCGGCGATTAGTGTCTTGGGTAACTTTGGTGGGGAAGAGCTTGAAAATAATTTTAAACTGCAAGAAGCAGAGCTCATGTTCTTTGCTCCCGTTGATCCCTATTTTAGTGCGGCTCTTTCTTTTGCGGCATTCAGTAATCAGGGAGAAACATCAATTGAGCTTCATGAAGCCTATTTGAAAAGCACTTCAATGATTCCTTACAGCGAATTAAAGATTGGGCGTTATTTTTTACCGATGGGTCGTTTAGGGATTTTTCATAGGCATGAATGGCCTTTTCCAAGCACGCCATTGGTTTACAATAAGTTTTTTGGAGACGAAGGTGTTATCGATACCGGGTTTGAGTTAGGCGCTATCCTTCCTTTTTCTTTTTATTCTCATCTGAGGGTGGGGCTGACCAGTGGCTATAATTTCGTTCATTCACATGATGGTGAAGATTGTGAGCACCACGACCATGATCATGAGTCTTCAAAGCCTTTAACTCCCACACATTATGCTAAATTATCATTCTTTCAAGAACTCCCTAGTAACGGAGGTATTCAAGAGAGCCTCAACTACGTTGGTAGAATAGATGCTCATGGCTATCAGGATCAGCATTATGGTCTCGATCTGACGGCAAAGTGGGGCAACGGCTTTAATCCATACTTAGTGCAAAGTGAATTGTGGTATCGTCAGTCTAGAGAAATTCGAGGCACGGACGTGTTCAATAGTTACGGCTCTTACCTTTTTGCAAAGGCTCCTCTTTCAAAGCACTGGTCTTTGGGGCTTCGCTTGGACTATTTAAATACTGATGAAGATGATCTCTTTGGGGGCAGTGAAAAAAATGAAGCTTATGCCGCTTCTCCAATAATAGAGTGGAAGGCAAGCGAGTTTTCAAGAATTCGTCTGGCTGGAGAATACCTGAAGAATAAGGGCGAGAAAGAAAAACTGCAGGCGATCATGCAATGGATTGTTGTTTTCGGAGAACACCCGGCTCATGACTTTTAAGCTAAAGACGATGCAAAATTTGAAATTTTTTTTAGGCCTCTTTGTTTTCAGCTTTTCGATGTCCTTAGAAGCAAAAGAAAAAAAGGTGATGCTGACGACAATTCCTGAATTAACTTGGCTGGCACAGGAAATAGCTCCAGAAAGTCTTCAAATTCATTCTTTACTCAAAAGTGGTGTGAATGCTCATTATGTTGATGCGAAACCGAGTTTTATTATGAAGCTTAGAAAGGCCGATATGTTGTGCATGGTTGGTCTTGGTCTTGAAGGTGCTTGGATCAATAGAGCCCTAGAGAAATCAATGAATAAAGAATTGCTTAAAAAAGAAAACAAGTGTCAGCTTGGATCGGCAATTAAAGTTATTGGTAAGGCCACAAAGAGTTTTGATCGATCGCATGGACATCTTCACGCGGAAGGAAACCCTCATTTTTGGTATGCCTCTGGGGCCATGATTGATGCTGTGGGGTATTTACAGAAAAAAATAAAATATCTAGCACCTGAATCTGTTCTGGAAATTGACCAAAAGACCCAAAAATTGATTGAAAAACTCAGTCAATTAAAAGAAAAATGGCTAGGGATTTTTCAAGATAAAAAGATGAGCGTGGCTCAATACCATTCTGATTATGATTATTACCTTCAAGAGTTACAGCTCAAAAGAATTCAAAATGTTGAAACAAAACCTGGGGTTCCACCTTCTTTAAAGGACCTCAAAGCATTTCAAGATGCTGCACTCGAGAATAAATTAAATGCGATTCTCGCCTTTCCTTGGGATCCTAAAGAATTGCTGCATAGTCTTTCTAAGAAGGTCAATGCAGAATTAATTTTATGGCCTAGCGATGAAGTGAATTTCTTAAAAGCTTATGAGCAGTTTTCAAAGGAATTGCTCAATTCAATAAAATGAATTCGTCGTTATTGCTCAACATTCAGAATCAAAAAATTGTTTTAGCAAATCAAGAAAAAAAAATTATTGATCTCAATCTTCACTTAGCAAGAGGAGAGCTTCTGCTTATTCAGGGTGCCAATGGGGCGGGGAAAAGCACGGTCATGAAGTGGCTTGCTAAAACATATGCTAAAAAGTCTGTATATCTTGCGCAGGGGGCTGATTGTAATTTATTAGTTCCAGCTCAACTTCTTGATTTAGCGAATATCTATGCTTCTTTCACTAACAAGAGCTTAGATGCAGAATTACAAGAACTGTTTCCTCAGCACTTATGGTCACTTTCGTGGAATAGCGCTAGCCTAGGGGAGCGTCAGAGGGCTTTACTGGCTGGACTCTTTCATCATTCAGCAAAAGAGCTCTACTTTCTCGATGAACCGACAAGTGCTTTAGATCTTGAGGCAGAAAAAATTTTCTGGAGTCTCATTCAGAAAAAAATTAGTGAAGAAAAGAAAAGTTTTGTCATTGTCTACCATGGAAACTCTCAAGACATTCCAGAACATAGAATGATGAGTCTTTTATGAATTATTTGAGTTATTTTCAAGATTTTTACTTTTTATTTCCAATTCTTGCTTTAGCAAGCCTGTGTTTGTTTCTGGTTGGAACGCTTTCTATGGCTGAGTCGAAGAGTATCGATATTTTTATTCTGGTTCAGGGGAGTATTATTGGTCACTTATTTGCTCAAGCAGCACAGTTGTCTGAACGCTTTGAACTTCTTTGTTGTTATGTATTTGCGGCATTATTTTATTTGATCAGTCACCTCATTCAGAAGCTGCCAGCTGTTCATCATGCTGCCATGAGGGTTTCTTTTTATGCATTTTTACTCATTAGTGTCTTTCTTTTTGAGCGTTGGATTCCTGGCATTGAGCGGCATATCAACAGTGCTTTTACCGGTGATTTATTGTTTCTGAACCTTCAGTCAGTCTGTGTTCTTGGTGTAATTTTCATCAGCTACTTAGTTTATTTTAAGTTCAATGGTTTTCGTGAAATTCAAAAAATTTTTACGAGTCAACTTTTGAATCGTCCTATAAAAAAAGATAAAATTCTTTTTATCTTTCATTTTCTAGTTTTGACGACGTCAACCCATTATTTAGGGTTGAGCATTAGTTTGGGATTCTCACTTGTATTTCCTCTTTTGCTCATCTTGTTGTATCAAAAGAAAGCGACATTTCAATTTTTAAAGCAAGCTTCTAGCCTCGCAGTGTTCACGGCAGTTCTTTCACTCAGTGCGAGTTTTCTGTTACCAGAGCAAAGCACAAGTCCTTTGGTGATCTGTTTTGGGGTGCTCATGCTTGGCACTTTAGTGCTTTTTAAAAAAATTAAAGTTTAGTGTTCGTGTCAAAGTTATTAGCTTCCTCTGAGTGAGAGGCGTGATCTTTTGAACAATTTGCCACTCAATTAGTAAATCTTTTGACGCGATAAATGATTTTTCTACCGAAAAGAATGAACTGTGAGTAAAATACTTTTTTTTATTTTATTTTTGATGATTTCGAGGCCTTCTTTGCTTGTAGCGCAAAATGAAACAGCTCAGCTAAAGATCATTGAGGGAACTCATATTGAAGATATTAATTTTATTTCTCAAGCTTTACGAGGACCTGATTCGAACCGTGCTTTAAAAAAGATTGCCTTAACTAAAATGTTTAACCAGTTACTCAATGATCCTACTCATGAAAACAATAAATATTTTATTGGTGTCTTGAATAAAATAAAGGAGGAATGGGTTGGGGAAGAAAAAAAAATCTTTGATGATTTACGTCGAAAGCATGAACATATCTTAAATATTCGAAAACATGGGGGTCAAGTTCTTTTAGAGGAAAAGTATGTTCTTCGTGAAAATATGTCTGACGACGAAAAGTATTTGTTTTTGGCAAGTTATGTTACCGATGTGCAGAATGGTCTGACTCAGACAGATGAAAAATTCTATCTTCAGTTTCCTCCGAAAATATTCTTTTTCTGGATTCAAAAACTGCCTATGAATAAAAGGAAAAAATATTTAAATATTTATAAAAACTTTCAATTATCACGTGATGCTGATCAAAATGTAAAAGCGCTCATTACTAATTTAGCAGCTAGCTCTATTGAAAATAATGAAGAAGAATTGTCACCTTATGCTCATTTCATAGATCATTTCAGAATCCCAGTTGAGGTGAGTTTAATGGATGAAAACTCTTCTTTAAAAAAAAATCTTAATAACTTTATTGATCGAGTTGTCTCAGAAAAAAGTGTCAATGAAAGTCAGTTTAACCACGTTTTATCCTTCATAAAGAGTCACCCAGATCTTGTTAATTTTTTAAAGACCCATGAGAAGTTCCAACGCTTTTATTTTGCTTCATTAAGTCAATTCAACTTCTACGATCCATATGGGTTTAATGGTGTCCCCAATGAAACATTTTTTGAAAATTTGTTAGGTGATCAGAATAAATTATTTAGCTTTTATATGGCTTTACAGAAATTTGATAACATAAAATTGCAAAAAAAGGCTCACTATTACTTGTTAAACAATCAAAAGCCTCGAGATGCTTTAAAGCATTATGAGTGGTTAAAGGAAAGGGATTTTTTGTTTGTTAAGTATAGTCTTAACGCTATGTTTTTTTCTTTGCTTTTTCAGGATGAACATCATGTGGCTTCTGGAAGCTCTCTTTCGTCGCTGATGGATGAGGATGCTTATGCTTATTATTGTCAAGAAGAGAACTTGTTAGAACTGGAAGTGAGCCCTTTGCGTCTTTCTAGCTTTTTGGATCTTTGTGATATCTTGAAACTTAATTATTATTCAAAAAACTTTCAAGACTACGATGAAAAGCTTCATGCGTTGAGCTTGAGAAAATTACTTGAAACTAATGAAAAATATTATACTGCATCTGAAAACCCTTTTACGAACCGTGTCGAAGGCGTGTTGACTCCAACTGAGGTTGATCGCTTCTATGATTTTGCTAGTGACCCTCATAATAAAAATTATGAATTAAGGATGAAGTATTTGTTGGCATATCTTTCCAACAAAGGAAGCATTAAAAAAATTCCAGAAGCGAAAAAACTCTATGAAAATCTTAAAGGAAAAATAAAGATCTATATTCACAAAGATAAAGACACATTAGCTAAAGAGAAGCTGGATGGTTTTTTGTCGTCGATGATTCAAGATTCTTTGATTTCTGTCAGTGATAAAAGTGTCGCTCGGGAGGTCAATTCATTTGAATTTGCCTACAATGAGTATAAAAAAATTAACGAATCAAAGCCAAATCTTTCAAGTGCAAAGCTGTTTTGTGATAGTATTGAGTTTCTTAAAAAAGATTTCAAAGCATTTGTCGACAAAGGTGTTGATCACGCTCTTTATGCCTTTAGGGAAACAAAGAATAGGGAGCAGCAGAAAATTTATTTAGGGTGCCTTATCGATTCAATTGCGTATTATTTCCCTGAAGAAATTCCAAGAATTAAACGTGAATTAGGAGGGGAACAAAAAAACAACTTTAAAAATTCTTGTGAAGCACTGTGTAAGAATGCTGAGTTTGTTGCAGATCGATTGCTTCAAAAAAAGACTCAGGCCTCTATAGAGACGAATCCAGTGAAAATGCTTTTAGCAATGCAAACAATGTCACTCATGTATTTAGTTGAAGCTAAGGCTTCTTGCCCTAAACTTGATCAGAGGGTGCCCAAAAAAGAAGAAATTCTCAAGGCTCTGTTTACCAATAAGGATGCCTCAAATAAAAAGAGTGTGGCACCTTTTGATTTAAGTAATTGGGCAAATCAAATGAATGAGATGTTGAATTCTGAAGGAGCGATCGCACAAAACTCCATGGATCTTTTTTTGAGACAATATTTAAATTTTTTGTTTGCAAATTTATTAACAGAATCTTTTGAAAATTCTTCTTTAAGCGATGTTGATCGAAAGAAAATCAGGGAGCACTTTGAAAATAATAATACAGCTTTAAAAAATACTTTAGAAAGTTATTCAAAAACGAGTTCAGTGGGGTCCTATATGGAAGCCTATCATGACTATACCGCTTTATTATCAGTAGATAAGTCTTCCTTGCAGCGCTCAACTGAAAGTGGAGAGTCAATTTTTAATAAGTTTTTTGAATACAATAAAAAGTTTCCAACTGGAGATACTGGCTACGGCTTAGAGCAAGGTGTTACTGATCAACGTTCTCACCAGCCTCGTTCTGCGACTATGGCTATTGCTCTCGATAAACGTGTCGATTTTTTATCAGATTTAAAACATCCTATTCCAACAAAAAAGATTCGAGATCAGTTTTTATTTGAAAATCTTGATTTTTATTACTTACATTTAAATTTAAATTCAGTGCATTTGAAGAGTATGGTCGATAGAACGGTCACAAACATTGCTCCATACTATTTTTACCCGAATATTGCATTTAGTTCCATGGGGTTAGACAAGAAGGAAGATCGCTCAGCATTTCAAAAAAAATTACTCACAATGATGGATGATAGTGGCAGCTTTTTGACTTCTGGTTATGGAGATAAAAAAAGAAATTTTTATAAAGACAGTGCCCTACTTTACGATAACGCCTTAGCTGGAATCTCACTGTTGCATGCTGGTGCTTGTGGAAACACGAAAGACTTGCTTGATGTCGACTCAAACGCCTTTCATGAGTCGTTTCAATTGGAAAGTGCAGTGCTCAAAGAGCCGAATAGTGAAGCGAACTCTTCTCATCGTTAAAGAGCTGTGGGCAACTCTTTTGACGGTGCTTTGACGTTTTGATGCATTTTACCCGTGCTTCTGTGTTTGTTTAAAATTTAAATCAATAATTTGTTCAAAGTGCAGGCTCTTTATGCCGATGTCTTTATTGTGAGAGGTCTATTACGTTTTATCATTTCGTTATCAGTGGTATTCACAGTAGTTTTGAATTTTATTTCTCATGCTGCAATCATACATGTTGGAGCAAATGATTTGGTCCATACTACAGAAGCTCATGATTCTTCTTACTTTGCCAAAGCTCGATCATTTTTAAAAACTTGGGTGCAAATTGAACATCCTGCTGGTGTTTCAGCTCTATTGCCTCAGAGCTTTATTGAAGTTTCAAAGTCTTCTTTTTTTGTAGAGCTAGACAATACTGAATCTGCTTTTTCTAAATATTGTAAAAATTTAAAAAATACTTCTTCATCTTTATTTATAAAAGATGAGGTCGAGCAACTCGTTCCATGTCAGCAGCCTAGATCTCTCGTCAAGGTGCTGAATAATACTCATGAAAGATCTTTAGATTATAATCAAAGTTGTGTTTGTTTGCATAAAAGTTACTATGGAGAAACAGTTTCTGAAAATTATGAAGTGAAGCCCAGTTTAAATGCTCATCACTCTGGGCATTCAAAGACTAAAGCACTTTCTCAAGAAAAATTAATCTCAAAAGCTTCTAAAAATTATATTCATGAATATTTAGATGACTTTAAATCAAAGGCTCAAAAAGACTATAAAAAGTATTTAGGTTCTCTAAAAGGAAAACATCCTAAGCCTTATCAGACTTCCCTTCAAAGTCCAAGTAGTCGTCAATCTGAAATAGTTGAGGAATTCGCTTATCGCTTAGTGAATACATTGGGGGAGGATCATTTTTCATTAACGGCACTTCATAATACAAAAAAATTAATGAGGCTCACTCGACATAGTTCTGTCTATTTAAACGAGACTACTAACAAGATTAGTATTGAAAAAGCTTTAAAAAAGTATATCGAAAGAAAAACTCAACTCAGTCGTTCTGATAAATCAGAGCTTTTAAAGAGGTTGATGATTTTTAGTGAGTTTGTTTGGAATAGAACTCATACAGAAGGAAAGAGCCGGTCATCTACAGGGCATAACTCTAGTCGAGTTGCTGATACTGTTTTTGACGATATTTTAAACGAAAAAAAATTACAAGACTATTGGTTGCATTTGAATAAAATTGATGTTTTCTCGAAAAAGTTAAAAATTCAAAAAAAGTTAGGTGGGCAAATATCGTCAGCTGCAGCTTTGAAGGTAAATGACCGTTATGTGCTCACTAATTGTCATCAAAAAATGATTAAAGATGCTCTCGCAAATGCTCACTCTTATTCTGACAGTAATTGTTATGGTTTTGTTGCCAAGGAAGCTAATAAGTACTTTGCGACTCCTTCAGCCTCTCTAAAGGGGCATTCTGCTTTTAAGGCACCAGAGCATTTGTTGAAAATGGGTTTTGAAAAACTACCATTTTTAGATCCAACTAAAGCGCCTGCAGGAGCCATTATTGTTTACGATAGTTACGCTAAAGGTAGGAAGTTGAGGGATAGTAATCGCTATGATCCCTCTTTAAAAAAAGATAAGCGTCGCTTTGAAGGACCTTTAACTACCTTTAATACCATTGCAGGTTATAAAAGAAGTTCTTCCATGAATCTTTTTGCAGGTCATATTGCCATTGCAACCGGTAGGAAAGATTATCCATTAGTTTCTGACTTTAAACAAAAAAAGTCAGTGATCAGTCATCCTACTTTGAAAGACCTTGAAAAAGGTTGGGGGCTTAACATGTCAAAAAGTAGAGAATATCAAGTAGTTGGTATATACTTTAAAAGAGAAGGTAAGAAGTCATGTACTTAACTATAAAAAAATTAAAAATAGCACTCATCGTTACATTTTTCATAATTTCATTTTCATTGAGGGCATCTGAAAATAGAATGGAAATTATTGAGGAAGAGGTCTTGAGTCTCTCTCAAAAAATAGAATTAAAAGTAGCTGAGGGCTTGAGTTATATCGGTGACGAGTTTGACAAAGTAAATGCGACGTCCTGTCCGGATCTGAAAAGATTTAAAAGGATTCTAGATTTTTTGGGATCCATTATTCAATATGACTCTGAAAATAGTATTGGGCACCTGCTAGCACAGTTTAAAGTGAAGTGCCCGGCGACGTTTCAAGAGGCTATACATGGGTCTGTTCATGAAAATGAATTTAAAAAACGTATTAAATATTCTGAAAATGAAGATAATGGTAATATGAACAATTCAAATGAAGGCAAAGAAACAGGCCTAAAAAAATAAAGCCTATTTGTTCTCTCTAGCATCTTTAAATAACTGAATGGCTAAAAGACGCTGTTTGCTGTGATCAACAATTGGAGTGGGATAGTTTAATTTTTTAGAGAAAAGGTCTTTCTTCTTATAGGGTTCGTGTATTTCTTTTTTGTTCAGTTCTTTCAGCTCTGGAAGATGTTCTTTTATGAAAGTTCCCTCGGGGTCAAAACGTTGCGACTGGGTTGTCGGATTAAAGACTCTAAAATAAGGTTGGGCATCGCAGCCAGTTGAGGCTGACCACTGCCAACCGCCATTGTTGGCGGCAAGATCAAAATCCATCAGTGTTGCGGCAAAGTATTTTTCGCCGAGTCTCCAGTCTATGAGCAGGTCTTTTACTAGAAAAGATGCCGTCACCATTCGAAGCCTATTGTGCATGAGTCCTGTATTTTTAAAGTGTCTCATGGCTGCGTCGACAAGAGGAAATCCTGTTTCTCCATCTTTCCATTTCTGAAAGTTTTTTAATTTACCAGGCCAGTGAATGGCGTTAAATTCTTTTTTAAAGGCTCCGCTGACAACGTGAGGGCATTGGTCAAGAATCATTTGGTAAAATTCTCTCCAAATGAGTTCCGAAACCCAAGTGCTGGCTCCTTCACTTTTCTTTTTTAAAGCTTGTCTTAAAAGCTCTCTTATTGATATTTCTCCAAAGCGAATGGCTGTAGAAAGCAGTGAGCATTTTTCGTTAAGACTGGGAAAGTCCCTTGATCTTTTGTAATCTTTTATGTTTTTGCTAAAAAAGTGTCGAGCGCTCTCTTTGGCTGCTTCTTCTCCCGGTTGAAGCCATAACTTGGTTTTTTGAAATGCAGCAATTTTATAAATTTCCTTTCGGCTGAGAAGATCAATTCCTTTTTTTTGATTTTTTACGACACTCATTTTTTCTTCTCGAATGAGCTCAGTTTTAAATTCCGAAAGCCATTTGTTTTTGTATGGAGTAAATACTTTGTATAGAGACCCACTGAGGTTGAGGATTTCTCTTGCTTCAAAAACGACATGATCTTTGAAGTCTTTAAGTTGAATGTTGTTTTTTTTGAGAAGATGAAAGATTTTTTCGTCTCTAATTTTGGCAGTCGCCTCGTAATCTCGGTTTGTGTAAACAGTGTTGATTTTATATTTCAGGCAAAATTTTGGAAGAATTGTTTGAGGCGTTCCTTTGACAATGTGAAGCTTGATTCCATTTTTTTTTAGTGAATTTTGAAGAAGGTAAATCGATTCAATAATGTAACTGACTCGTCGATCGTTTTTAGGAAGTGTCGATAAAATCTGAGAGTCAAAGATGAAAATGCCATCTAACTCTGAACACTCTTGAGAAGCTTTGGCGAGTGCCCGATTGTCGTTAATTCTGAGATCTCTTCGAAACCAGTGGAGGCCTTTCATTCTTTATTCCATAGCATAAACTAAGAGGTGTTTTCGATAAAAATATTAAGGAATCAGGTTTTGAGCAATTTTATCGAAGAGCTCTTTAACGCCGTTTCCAGACTTTGCAGAGCATTGATGAAGTGTTTTTTGTGGGTACATTTTTTCAGTGTTTTGAATGATTTCTTCAGATTGCTTCAAGTCACTCTTGTTTAGAGTCAAGTAGATTTTAGACTTTGGATTGTACTTCAAATAGTTATCGATATGGTCTTGCATGTTCTCAATACTTTTTGGATTGCTGATATCTGAAACTATAATGGCAGCAGTCGAGTCTTTTAAATAGTTTTCTGAAAGTTGTCGATAGTCTGAACACCCTTCAATATCCCAGATCATCAGCTTGATGGCATGGGTCTTGTCGGTGATGCTTTTTGTAGATATTTTCGCGCCAATGGTCATGAGGTAGCGGTCTGAAAACTCATTGTCGACGTATCTTCTCACGAGGCTTGTTTTACCAACAGAACTATCACCCAATAAGCAGAGTTTTGCTAAAAAGGCTGACATAAGATGATGTTAAAGGAGTTTGCTAAAGAAATAAATCTTTCTTTAATCAAATTTTACATTGAGAGTAGTTTTATTGACGATTTTGTTGATTTTTTCTTTGTCGAGAGGGGTTTGAGAACTTTTATCATTGTTGATTTGAATGAAGTTTTGCTGTCGTTCAATTTTCGATTGTATTTTCTCTTGTGAATACTCTTGAGCGACAATTTTTTGCGTTTTAAGGGCATCAATTTTTTGAGTTTTGCTTTGTGCAAATAGAAATATAAAGAGGAATGCGAAACTAAAAAGAATAATTTTTAGTGCTTTATTGCCTTTCGAATCTATTTCTTCAGTGTTTTTGTGAAGAATACTTTGGGAGATGAATGAAAATGATTCTTTAAAATTCTGGTCAATTTTGTCAAGGTCGCCGTTAAAAGAGCGAATTGTTTTTGAGTGTTGTTCATAAAACTTTAAAATGTTTCCTCGCAAAGAGATGCTTTCGGCTTTGTTGAACTCTCGGTTGCTCGCAATGGCAAAGTAAGCGTTTGGGAGGAGTTCAATATTAATGACAAAATCATCATATTCAATTTGTTTCAGGTGTTTTGTTTTTTTCTTTGAAAAGCAGTCTTCTGCAAAACTTTTAATAGCAGTCAGGAGTCCAGCGATCATGTCTGGGTCTGTCGTATTTTCAAAATCATTATAATATTTTTTTTCAATAAGAAGTCCAGACTCATTTTTAATCAGAAAGATCCCTTGAATTTTGGTTTGAAGGGAAGAGGCAAGAATGTCTTGATTAGAGTCCAGTTGAAGGCTTGAGAGGCTCTTTTTGTGTAAGAAGCGTTTCAAGCTCAGTTTTTCACTCATTTTTTTATCAACGTCTCTTCGAAGCTCTTTCAGGGCTTCTGAGACATATTTTGAGATTAAGGCACCCATGATTGGGTAGAGGGCGTCTATAATAGAATCTCTATTCTCTTTAATTTGAGATTTGAGGATGGGGGCAATTTTTTTTGCAAGACTATTCGTCAGTTGATCGTTTTCCTGAGAGCTTTGTAGGCATTCGGCGAAACTCAGTGAAAGTTGTTTCTTTAATTTTTCTTTTTCTTCAGAACTGAGCTTTTTAGAGTTGAGAAGTTCGAGGCCAGTAGTTAGTTCTTGAGCGCTTCTTTTTTTGTCTTTCCCACGTATGAGATCACGTAAGCTTTCCAGTTCTTTTGCGGAAGAGTTTTTCATATTGCTTTGGCGAGCTTTTCAATTAAGGAAGAAAGTTTTTCCTTTGAGATCTGTTCATTTTTATTTTTTTCGAACTGAAGCTCTAAGTTTTTAGTCAGTTGAATGTTTTTCATTGAAAGCTGTTTGTTTTGTTCAATGATGTTGTGATTTTTTTCTTGGCTTTCTTTGAGTTTTCCAGTTAAAGAGATGATTTTTTCATCAAGGGCGTGAATCAGCTTTTCAAGGTGATTAATTTGATCAGTTATGGCGCTACATTTTTTATCATTTGAAGAAAGTTCTGATTTTATTTCAGAATACTCTTTTCCAAAAATGATTTTTTTGATTTTTTCAATCTCATTGAGTTCATTTTCTTGCTGGGATTCTTTTTTTTCTTGAAAGCTATTTGACTGAATGACTTTAAAACTTGACTTTGACATAAATCTTTATCGGAATAACAAGAAAACAGCTAAAGCTTTTCGTTCATTAATTCGTTAATAACTAAGGTACTATGGATAAACTAAAAACAATCATTCTTTGCGGAGATCAGGAACTTTTCGACTATTATTTGACGAATTTTAATGATTTGTTCAAGGATTTCATCTATTTCGACCGTCCAGAAGACTTTAAGCGCTATGCTAAAAATGAATTCATTCGGCTCAGCGGACAAGACAACCTGCTCCTATTAGATTCAAGAAGTTTTGACGAAATTAATTCAGCACTCCATAGTCAATTTGACGTCGCTCTTTACCACTCTGATCTTCATCTTGTAAAAAAAAGTTATTTTAAAAATGTATTTTTGCATTTATGGCAAAGCATGCCGGTAAAAGTTGCCAGAGCTTCGTTGCTAACAGAGTCCCTGAGCTTTTTTTCTCGAGAAAAGGATCTTCATTTAGAAGCTCATAGTTCTTTAAAGTTAAATTATTCCGGCTACAGCTTATCGAACTCTTTGTCTCTTCCAAGCTATGAAAACTTTACGTCACCACAGAACTTTGCTTGTATGGACTCTTTAAGTGAGTCTTTGGGGTATCTCTATTTGGCAGATTATCTGTTTGCTGAAAACTCGACTCATCATTATTATAAAAAATTAGTTTTTCGTGAGTCGTTGAATTTTAAAAAAGACTTTGACGGAGAAAATACATTTCTTTGCTTTGTGGACTTATCGATTCTTTCAGAAAAAATAAATCTTTCGGACTTGAGCACTTCAAAAAATATTCACTGGCTTTTTGATTTGGATCAGGTGAAAAAGGCTCAAGCCCAAAATTTTCTTTCTAGTGAAGACTATTTTTCAGTTATTAATTCAATGTTTCATGTTCCTAGTTTTCAAAAAACTGAAGAACATCTGCGATCATTTTTGAATTATTTGTCTTTACTTTTGTTTGCGCAAACACTTTCTGAAAGCGAAGTGTGTGAGCTGATGAATTTTGTGAATGAACTTGATTTTACTCCACGAGAGAGTCACCTCCTATCTTTCTTGACTCTTTATAAGAATTCAGGTCTGAACGAATTAAGGTTAAACTATACTAAAAAGGGCAAGATTGTTTTTTCTCTAGATGAATATTGCCCGTTAGAAGTTTTAGAGGCCATGTATATTGAAAGAGTTTATAAGCATTGTCATACAAATGTTGAAAAGTCTGCTCAAATTTTAAAGATGAGCCCTCGAACTTTGGCGAGAAAGCTCAAGGCACTTTCTTTACGAGATGAAGATAAAGCAGCTTAATTAATAGAAACTTTTAGTGTTTTCACTTGATAAACGGTCAATAGCGCTTAGACTCAATGATGTCTCATGAGTTTTTTAAAAAATAACTATGCTTCAAATATTACCAATGAAGAAGCCAGAAATGTCGATTGGACTTTTTTGTTTTCAATTTTCTCATTATTGGTGATTGGCATTGTTTTGCTTTATTCCGCGACTATTGATCCTAATCATCAAGAAAAGACCTATGTTCTTAAACAGGGATTGTTTATTTTTGTTGGACTCGTGTTTTTGTTTGCGAATCTTATGGTCGATTACCGTTGGACGGAATATTCAGCATACTACCTCTATTTTTTTAATTTCCTAGCGCTTATTGGTGTTCGTTTTTTTGGGGTGACCAGAAATGGTGCTCGTTTGTGGTATGATTTTAAAGTTTTTTCCTTTCAACCTAGTGAAACCATGAAATTATGTGTCGTCTTAGCTTTAGCAAAATATTTTCATACAAAATCTTTTAAAAAGGCACTGACCTTTAAGCAGTTGGTTGTTCCTGCTTTAATCATTTTGCTGCCGTCAGCTGTGACGATTATTCAACCAGATATGGGGACTGGTTTTCATATGATGATGATGGGATTCTTCATTCTTTTATTCTTAAAGATTAGAATGAAGTTGATTCTCGGCTCCATGTTAGCTCTTTTCTTAAGCTTTCCCATTCTTTGGAACTTTGGTCTTCATGAATATCAAAAAGATAGAATTAGGGTGGTTATTGACCCCATGAGTGACCCTAAGGGCAGTGGTTACAATGCCATCCAATCAATGATCGGAGTTGGATCTGGGCAGTTTGTTGGTAAGGGATTTATGCAAGGAACTCAGAATCAGCTGGGATTTACTCCAGAAGGCTATACTGATTTTATTTTTTCAGTTTTAGCAGAAGAGTGGGGATTTTTAGGCTGTGCTTTATATTTATTCTTACTCTTACTCCTTATTTTTCGCTGTTTGAAGGCGGCTGGAGAGGCTCGTGAAAAATTTGGAGCTATTTTGGCCATAGGAGTCGCCTGCTATTTTGCGCTTCAGAGTTTGATTAACGTTGCCATGGTCATAGGAATCTTTCCAATAGTGGGAATTCCTCTTCCTCTGATTAGTTACGGTGGGACTTCAATTCTGTCTTTACTGATTGCTTTAGGATTGGTTTTAAATGTTTCCTATCGACGTCGATTGTATTAAGTTTAAAAACTGATGAAAAAGTCCTTGAATGGAGTTTTAGGTGTTTATGGGAGCATTGCGGCTTATCGGGCTCCAGATTTTGCTCGTTTTCTCATTAAGAATCACTGTAATCTTCGAGTTTCTTTGACGAAATCAGCCGAAAAATTCTCTCCTCAGCTTGTTTATGAGTCTTTGTTAAATCAAAAAATTTACACAAATAATAGCTTCTCTCCAGATTTGCACGGAACGGAACACATTGAGTGGGGAAGGTGGGCGGATTTTATGCTGCTTTATGGCCTCACCGCTCATGCTCTGGCTGTATTAGCGCATGGTTTTGCTCATAACTTTTTAAATCTGCAAGTCTTGGCTTTTGATGGGCCGGTTTTCATTGCTCCAGCCATGAACGTGCGCATGTGGGAAAATTCAGTTGTTCAAGAAAATTTAAAAAAACTGCTCAGTCGAAAAAATATGTTCATGATTGACCCTATTGAGTCAAAACTGGCTTGTGGAGATTTTGGTATTGGTCATATTGCTCAGGACTCTGAAATTTTGTCTCAAGTTTATCAGCATTTTGATTTTTCAAATAATGAAATTTTAGAAGCAAATAAAAATTGGGTTGGAAAAAAGCTTCTGATAAGTGCGGGTTCAATGGAGACGGATTTGGATTATGTTCGGGCTTTAAAAAATAAATCTTCGGGAAAAACCGCGCTAGAACTTGCCAAAATTCTTCGTTCTCGGGGAGCCGAAATCACTTTATTGCTCGGGCCTAACGAGCAAAGTAAAATTGAGTGGGAATCGGTGTCTTCAGATATTCATTATTATCGGAGTTTTGAGGATTACTTCCAACAAGTAAAGTCTCTATTTCCAAAGACTGATTGTTTTTTTTCGGCTTCAGCGGTATTGGATTTTAGTTTAGAGCGACAAGAAAAAAAGATTGAAAAGAAAGTGCTAGCATCTGGAACCCTCAATTTAAAGCTTTCTTTGAATGAAGATGTTCTGGAATGGTGTTCTTCCCAAAAGAGAACAGGTCAAAAAATTATTTCCTTTTCTTTAGAGCTTGAAAACTCTCAAAAATGCCTCGAAAGAGCTCAAGAAAAATCGAAAAATAAAGGTGCTGATTATACTATTATAAACTTTATTCATAAAGGCGATGTTTTTAAAGATGAGGCGGAATACGTGCTCTATAGGCGAAAGAAGGAAGAGCTTTTACGCTTTGATCAGGAAAAAAAGTCCTTGGCTTTAAGAAAAGTTATCAACAGCTTGGAGTTGGGGCTTTTTGAGACTGGTCAAAAAGGCGTCTCTTAGATTATACTGGAAAAAATCTCATGAAAAATCAATTTAGTGAACTCTATAAAAATGCCATCGAAAAAGTTTTTGAAATCCCGGACACACCAGCTTTTGTCTATTCAGAGTCGGTGTTGAATGCATTGGTGCATTCTTATTTGTCGGAAATCAAAGACGATCGCATTCGCATTCATTTTGCGACAAAATCTAATTTTAATAAGAAAATTTTAGAGGTTTTTAAGAAAAATAATATTGGCCTAGATGTTGTGTCTGCTGGAGAAATTCAGCTCGCTCAAGATTTGAGCTTTGATCCTAGTCGCGTGGTTTTTTCGAGTGTCGGAAAAACTCGAGACGAAATTAGAAGCTCCATTGAATGGGGCATTAAAACTCTCAACGTTGAAAGCTTAGAAGAATTAGTTAAGATTAATGAAATTGCCACAGAGTTAAAGAAAAAAGCCAATGTTTCGGTTCGTTTTAATCCAAATATTGATGTCAAAACTCATCCCTATATTGCAACTGGTTTATCAGAACATAAGTTTGGACTCGATGAAGAAAGTAGCTATGAAGCTTATCGCTACATTTCAGAAAATGAATATTTGAATCCCGTTGCTTTAAGTTTTCATATTGGTTCTCAACTCTTCGAAATGGCTAGTCTTGAAGAAGCTTTAGAGCGTTCGGTGCTTTTTGCGAAAAAAATTCATGAAGACTTTTCAATGCACCTGAGCTTTTTAGATGTTGGAGGTGGTTTGGGAGTTGATTATACGAAACCCGAAGAGCTGCCAAATTTTTCTGGATATGTCGCCTTTTTGCATAAAGCATTGATGGCTTGGGAGGGGATCTTCGGAAAGTCAGTGGAGATTGTTTCGGAAACCGGTCGAGCCTTAGTTTCTCAGGCAGGTTTTCTACTTACTAAAGTAATTGCGACGAAAAAAAATCCGAGTAAAGATTTTCTAATCGTTGATGCCAGTATGACAGAACTCATTCGTCCGGCATTGTATCAGTCTGAACATAAAATTGAATCTTTAAAAAAAGCTGAAGTAAAAGGGCCACTTATAAATTATGAAGTGGTTGGTCAGGTTTGTGAGAGTGCCGATGTGCTCCAGAAAAGAGTGCGGCTTCCCGTGTTGGTAGAAGATGATTTACTCGTCATTCATTGTGCTGGGGCTTATGGTTATGTCATGAGCAGTATGTATAATGCTCGTCCACTTGCTCCAATTTATTGGGTTGAAGAGAGTGGTGATTATGTTTTACAACGTCGTAAGCAGCTTCTCTTTTTAGATTAAACCCTACTTAATCCAGCCTTGTTGATGAAAGATGTTTCTATAGGCTAAGAGAGATCTTGGTGGATTTCTCAAATAAGAATCATCAAGCTTTTTAACAAGAGCGTGATATTGCTTAAATAACTTTCTGAGATTGTTCTGACTAACCGTGTTTCTAGTCTCAATGATTCCTACTGAGTCTAAAACAAAAACCGTAATGAGGTCTTTTTGCTTTTGGCTTAAGTTTTTAGATTTCAGATCGTTAAAAATCAGTTTAGCTGAATTTTGAGCATTCTTTTCATTTGAAGTCATCAGTCTGTAAACATGCTCATATGAGTAGCTCAGTTTATCTTTTTCACTTGCTAAGCTGGAAATACTTCTCAGGCCAGATTTTGCTAACTGAGTAGATTTTCTGGTGATTCTTTGAATCGGAATCTCATCTAGTTCACAGTTACAAGCTCCGTAAAGAATTCCACCACGACTTCTTTTTTTACTGTTTGAAGAAGAGCTTGCCGATGAGATTCCTCTGTTTCCAGCGTTGTTGTTTTTATTAGAGTCGTTAAAGCTTTGTGTGTCTCCACTGCTATTGCTATCTGATCCTGAGGCGCTGTCGCCACCAGATGCTGATGAACCGCTTTCGCTTCCAGATCCTGAGGCACTGTCGCTACCAGATTCTGATGAACCGCTTTCGCTTCCAGATCCTGAGGCACTGTCGCCACCAGATGCTGATGAACCGCTTTCGCTTCCAGATCCTGAGGCACTGTCGCCACCAGATGCTGATGAACCGCTTTCGCTTCCAGATCCTGAGGCACTGTCGCTACCAGATTCCGAAGCACTTTCGCTTCCAGACTCTGAAGCACTTTCGCTACCAGACTCTGATGCACTTTCACTTCCAGATTCCGAAGCACTTTCGCTACCAGACTCTGATGCACTTTCACTTCCGGATTCCGAAGCACTTTCACTTCCAGATTCCGAGGCACTTTCACTTCCAGATTCTGAAGCACTTTCACTTCCAGATTCCGATGCGCTTTCGCTTCCAGATTCTGAAGCACTTTCACTTCCAGATTCCGAGGCACTTTCACTTCCAGATTCCGAGGCACTTTCGCTACCAGATTCCGAAGCACTTTCGCTTCCTGACTCTACTCCCGAGTCAGTAGATGAGTCTTTAGTTCCTGTTTCAGCTCCTGAATCAGTTGATGAGTCTGAAGTTCCAGTTTCTACTCCAGAGTCAGTAGATGATTCTGTTCCAACTCCAATATCAACTCCTGAAATTGAGCCAATACCGACGCCTTCATCTCCAGAGTCTTCTGATCCAGTTTCTTCTCCTGAGTCAGTAGATGAGTCTTTAGTTCCCGTTTCAGCTCCAGAATCCGCAACAGATTCTTTAGTTCCAGTTTCAGCACCCGAATCCGCAACCGATTCTTTAGTTCCAGTTTCGACACCCGAGTCAGCTACAGATTCTTTAGTTCCCGTTTCAGATCCAGAATCCGCAACAGATTCTTTTGTTCCCGTTTCAGCACCCGAATCCGCAACCGATTCTTTAGTTCCAGTTTCGGCTCCAGAATCCGCAACAGATTCTTTAGTTCCAGTTTCAGCACCAGAGTCAGCTACAGATTCTTTTGTTCCAGTTTCAGCACCAGAGTCAGCAACAGATTCTTTTGTTCCAGTTTCAGCACCCGAATCCGCAACAGATTCTTTAGTTCCCGTTTCAGCACCCGAATCCGCAATAGATTCTTTTGTTCCAGTTTCAGCACCCGAGTCAGCAATAGATTCTTTTGTTCCAGTTTCAGCACCCGAATCTGCAACAGATTCTTTAGTTCCCGTTTCAGCACCCGAGTCAGCAATAGATTCTTTTGTTCCAGTTTCAGCACCCGAATCCGCAACAGATTCTTTAGTTCCAGTTTCTGCACCAGAGTCAGCAGTAGAGTCTTTTGTTCCAGTTTCAGCACCCGAATCAGCAATAGATTCTTTTGTTCCAGTTTCAGCACCCGAATCCGCAACAGATTCTTTAGTTCCCGTTTCGGCACCCGAATCAATAGCAGTCGTTCGAGTGCTCAAAATAAGAGTGGTGCTTCCAATTGTTTCTGCGCCGGAGTCTAGTCCGGTAGTTCGTGTGCTGAGAATGCCGGTTTCTGCTCCAGAGTCTGCAACAGATTCTTTTGTTCCCGTTTCGGCACCCGAATCTGCAACAGATTCTTTAGTTCCAGTTTCCGCACCTGAATCAATAGCAGTCGTTCGAGTGCTCAAAATAAGAGTGGTGCTTCCAATTGTTTCTGCGCCGGAGTCTAGTCCGGTAGTTCGTGTGCTGAGAATGCCGGTTTCTGCTCCAGAGTCTGCAACAGATTCTTTTGTTCCCGTTTCGGCACCCGAATCTGCAACAGATTCTTTAGTTCCCGTTTCAGTACCCGAATCTGCAACAGATTCTTTAGTTCCAGTTTCAGCACCAGAGTCAGCAACAGATTCTTTTGTTCCAGTTTCAGCACCCGAGTCAGCAGTAGAATCTTTAGTTCCCGTTTCCGCACCTGAATCAATAGCAGTCGTTCGAGTGCTCAAAATAAGAGTGGTGCTTCCAATTGTTTCTGCGCCGGAGTCTAGTCCCGTAGTTCGTGTGCTGAGAATGCCGGTTTCCGCTCCAGAGTCTGCAACAGATTCTTTTGTTCCCGTTTCCGCGCCTGAGTCTGCAACAGATTCTTTAGTTCCAGTTTCCGCACCTGAATCAATAGCAGTCGTTCGAGTGCTCAAAATAAGAGTGGTGCTTCCGATTGTTTCTGCGCCGGAGTCTAGTCCGGTAGTTCGTGTGCTGA
>Ga0209187_1000472_pt1 | contig 68843 bp, 61 predicted proteins | sample BantaG_FD_187430 | JGI IMG/M metagenome (GOLD analysis project Ga0209187, IMG submission 187430) | Marine algal microbial communities from Bantry Bay, Ireland - BantryBay_4 metaG (SPAdes) (version 2) | ecosystem: Host-associated > Algae > Red algae > Unclassified | place: Bantry Bay, Ireland...
CTAATACTGGCTTTTTACTGTACAAGTGTTCTTTTAAACGGTCATACATATCTGCATCCGTCTGGTTTTTTTGTTTTTTACTCTTCATTCTTTAAAGTTAACAAGACACACTTAATTGAACAGTCTCTTCCTACGGCAAATGCCAATCCTGAATTTTGTGAATTTGTTTCTTCTTTGCGCCCAGATAATAAATTTTTTTCCGAAACACAACCAGCAACGCCCGTTTTTAGATATGCATTAAAGCCATTGTCAACTGATTGCTGTGCAAAAGTCAACTGACTTATGCAGATAGAAAAAAAGTAATTACTATTGATCTTAATCATTTTCCCTTTTATACAAATTTCAGTATCTAAATTTCAAGTAAAATTATATTGGATTTCTGAGGTGTTGGCAATGGTTTAGCATCATTCCAATTAATGATTCCAAAAATTTCAAAAAGTTAAACACCTATTCTTGCCGTTTTTAACTTTTTGTCTACCTAATTCCGCATTTCTAAAAGTTAAATATAAATTTGATAATTGGACAAATTAGCAACAATTTACTCATATAATATACTAAAATATAGCACATTACCTAGTTTTGCCTCATTACTTTGATGAACAATGTAGCAAATTAGCAGGAAATTTAATTAATGTTAAGGTTTAGTTAATTTTGGGGATTCTTTGTTACTTTTGCACTTACTGATGATCTTAATAATGTTATCAATTTGATCCTTAAGATTAAATTCCAATTATTAATTTTTCCTTTCCCCAAAGGTACTTTTCGAAGACTTCAGTTATACATCAACCTCTTTGTTAGAATGTAATGTTTTACTAATTAAATAAAGTATCGATATGCTTAAACCGCTACACGTTTGCCTTTTTTTAATGTTGACTTGTTTTGCTTTTAATTTGAACGCTCAGAATTGTCCCCCTACTGTAAGTCCAGTGGTTGGAAGTAATGGCGTCACTTATTTAAACGCGTGTTATGCCCAAGCAGCAGGAATAAATAACTATACTTCAGGCTTTGGCTTTGGATCTTGTATAGATGCCAGTGCTATCAGTCCTGATCCAGATTGCGAATATGATGGCTACGAGCCAGTTTGTGGATGTAACAATGTTACTTACGCAAATGCCTGTACCGCTGATGCAGCTGGGGTAACAAAATATAATACAGGTCCTTGTAATGAAAAATGTTTGGATGTAAATTCATCGGTTACAGGAGCTATGACTAGACTTAGTGCTCAAACGGGAGTGCTAAACATGAACTGTTCTACTGACACCGTTCTTGTCTGTGGTTGTGATGGCATCACTTATGTAAATCCTTGCGTTGCTCAAGCTTCAGGAATCACTTTTTATACCTATGGAGATTGCGACAGTGATTGTATCAATCCAGATGAAATGGACGCTTATGCAAATTGCGTTGCAAACAGCGATCCTGTTTGTGGTTGTAATAATCAAACCTATGCGAATCCTTGTTCAGCAGAAGCTTCAGGTGTTGAAACTTATAATCCCGGTGCCTGTGCAACAAGTACTTGGTGTTCTACAGCTAGTTTAATCCATTGCGGAGACTTCTTAAGCAATGAAAGTACAAGTGGAGCCTCCAATACGATTAATGCGTATCCAGGTTGCGTAAACGGGTCCATGGCTGGTGGTGATAAAATATATAAAATACATAAAACCAGTACGGGTGATTTACAGATTGGTTTAGAAATTTTAAGCCCAGGATTAGATTTAGATCTTTTCTTATTGTCTGATAATTGTAGCACTGTTTCTTGTATTAAAAAAAGTACTGGTAATAATGCCAATAGCAATAATGAAGGTATTCTTTTGGAGGATGCTCCATTAGGGGTTTACTACATTGTGGTAGATGGTCAATATGCTTCTTCTGTCGGTTCATTTAACCTTGAAGTTTCTTGCGGATTTTTAGATTGCACTGACGCCACCTATATGACTTGCGGACAAAGTATCAGCAGTAGTAATATTGATGGAGGTGATAATGTTTCACTATATACTTGTGGAAATACGATTAATGTTGAAAATAATGGTCCTGAGAAAGTGCACAGATTTAGCATAACCACGGGTGGAAATATTAGTATTAGTCTTACGGGTTTGACACAGAATTTAGAAATGTTTTTACTTAATTCTTGTGATCGAGGAGCATGTGTAGCATCAAGTGCAAATGCTGGTACGAGTAATGAATCGATTAGTACTTACTTAAATCCGGGTACTTATTTTATTGTAGTAGACGGGTATAATGGTGCAATTAGTGATTATGATTTAAGTATCAGCTGTCCCACTTCTTGTTATTGTTCATTGAACTTTACTGCGTATAGCTCGGATGCAGGTTGCGGTTCCAACAACGGAAAAATAATTTTAAATGCAAGTGGAGGAACTGCTCCATTCTTAGTAAGCTGGTCAGGAACCTCTTCTGGTTCATTTACTTCTTATTCTAATAATATAACTATCCCTTCCCTATCCGCTGGTATCTATCATGTAACTTTACAAGATGCTTATGGATGTACTAGAACTAAAACCATTACGATTGGTAGTTCAGGGAGTAGCTTTGATTTTTGGTTAACCGCAAATGATTCAGGATGTGGGTCAGCTGGAAGCATTAATGTGGAGATCAGTGGAAATGGATCACCACCTTATACGATTTACGTAAGTGGACCAACTAGTGGCGTTTGGACTAAATATAACAACAATTTTAGTATTGATAATTTAGCACCTGGAACCTACACCGTTTGTATTGTAGATTCTCAAGGTTGTACTAGAACTAAAACCATTACTATCGGACAAGGTGGTGGTGGATCATGCACTGCAGTAATGACCCCGGTAGCTGCGCAATGCGAATCATTAGGAAAAATTCATGTAAGCTTAAGTGGTTGTACACCGGTTTACTGTTTGTATATCACAGGTCCCGTAAGCGGTGGTGCATATACCCATAGAAATTCATTCAATATTATTAATTTACCTGCTGGAACTTACACGATTGAAATCCATGATGCAAATGGATGTTCGGTAACTCAAGTGGTAACTGTAGCTAGCGAAGAACTTGATGTGCACACCTATGCACAAAATGGATCTTGTGGAACATCAGGAGCGATTAATGTATCTATGAATAACGGTAGCCCTGGATATAACATTTCTTGGAATGGACCTGTAAGTGGATCTCAAACTACCAATGGGAATAATTATACAATAAACAATTTACCTCCTGGAAATTATTCTATTACCGTAATGGACGCTAATTGGTGCACAGATTATTCTGTGGTACATGTTGGTAGTGGTTCAGGCAATAATTTAGGAATTACTGGAAGTGTAACGAATGCGGGTTGTAATGGAAGTGGTTCCATATGGCTAGACATTGCCAATGGATCAGCACCGTATCAAATTCATTGGTCAGGTCCAGTTAGTGGGAATACTAATATATATAATAATGGATATGATATAACCAATTTGCCGGCGGGCTACTACACGGTGACCGTTACGGACGCTAACGGATGTTCAGGAACAAAACAATTTCATGTACAAGGTGGAAGTGGTACAATTAATACGGTATTTAATATATATCACGGATCTTGCAATAGCAGTGGTTCTGTAGGGATTGATATCATTGGCGGTACCGCGCCCTACTCTATTCAATGGACAGGTCCTGTGAATGGCAATACCACCTCAACGAGTACTTGGGTAGATATTACGAATTTACCACAAGGCACTTATTGGTTCAAAGTAACGGATGCGAACGGCTGTTCAAAATCACAATACATAACAATCAATGGAAGTAATGGAAATGCTAGTATTACTGCTCAAGCACAAAACGGGTCTTGCGGAAACACTGGTTCAATTACTGGAACTGTTGATGGAGCATCCCCTTACCGAATTGACTATACCGGTCCAAGCAATGGTACTTTCAATACTGCCGCTAATGGATTTACTATTCCAAATTTAGTAAGTGGAACATATACGGTTAAAGTGACGGATGCAAATGGTTGCACCGCTACGAAAACGGTTCAAATTTACAATAATCAGACTCAATTAGATGTAACTGGGACAGCTGGACCAGCATCGTGCACGGGTTCTGGTAATATATGGTTAAACATAAATAATGGTACGGCTCCTTATGTGATTACTTGGAGTGGACCACAAAGTGGATCAGTAACAACCAGTAGTAACGGTTTTGATATTCTTGATCTTGCACCAGGTACATACACCGTCACTGTTGTGGATGCAAATGGTTGTTCAAAAACGGTCACCTTCTTAGTACCTAGTTCTGGTGGAAGCATAGATTTCCAATCTATGGTAATGGCTGCAGGATGCAATATGTTTGGATCGATTTGGATAAACCAAGTAACTGGAGTTCCTCCATTTGTATTTACATGGACAGGACCTATTTCTGGGACACACACTACAGCCAACAATGCCTACGACATAAATAATTTACCAGGCGGAATATATACCGTAACAGTAACGGATGGTAATGGTTGTTCTAAAACTGAAACGTTCGATTTAGGAAATGGTAATGTACTGCCTGTCGCAGGTTTTACCACTGTGATTGATGGACTTGAAGTTTCCTTCACGAATACGAGTGATGGAACGAGTTTTAATTGGACCTTTGGAGATGGGGCATCAAGTATGGAAGAGAGTCCAACTTATGGTTATTGTGATCCAGGAGACTATACTGTATGTCAAATAGCGACAAACGATTGTGGCAGTGATACCATTTGTCAACAAATATCAGTGGCCTACCCTGCTAATAAGATTATTTTAAATGTAGGTACTGCTGCTGCGGAAAATAATGCACTCGCTTTAGTACCTGTATATATATTTAACACGGATAATATTGTTTCCCTAACTGCAAGTCTTCAAACTGAGATTGCTGCTCTTGGACAAGTTCAAGGCGTAACTGCTGGATTGATTGCGCCTACTTATAATGGTACAAATCAATCTATCAATTACTTCTCCAATCAAGCAGTAACAGTTACAGATGGAGACTTGCTTTTTTACATTAACGTATTAATGACTGGAAATGCAGGAGATCAAACCAGGGTTTCATTAGTTGACAATCCGGTACCGATTGAGATCGCTACCTCTATTAATGGAATGGTGGATATCAGACCTCATGTAGCGATTCACGGATTCTCTCAAGTAGTTTCTCAAGGAGCTTGTTATGGACGTGTGAATAATTTTAATGGTACGCCAATCGCGAATGTGGAATTAAATTTAGCTTCTATTCATAATGCGGTGCAAGAAGCAACCGACAATGATGGAGATTTTAAATTTGATAATTTATCAATGGAGGAATCCTTTATGTTAAATCCTTCTAAAATAGATAATCCAATGAATGGTTTATCTACTAGAGCGCTATATACGGGTCAGCAATTTTTGTTAGGAATGGAGCCATCGGCTATTCAATCTCCTTATCAGATCATTGCGGCAGATGCGAATTGTAATGCGTCATTCACAGGATTAGATCTTTACTTTATCCAACAAGTACTGTTGAAGAATGAAGATGAATTCCCTGTTTGCAATAATTGGAAATTTATAAATCAAGATTATGAGATGGAAGATGAAATTAGCGCATATAATGTGTTTAACTTCCAATCTTATGATAGTGTATTCACGGACGGACCGATCAATAGAAACTTCACGGGAGTGAAAATTGGTGACCTTCTAGGCCAAGCTAATACCACGGCGTATAATGGACCAGAGGCGATTAATTATAATGGAGACCTTGAATTAACTACCGCCCAAGTTGCAGCTGTACATGGAGAAATTTTTGAAATTCCATTTTATGCTAATAATTTCACTGGAATCGAAGATTTACAATTTGCCTTAAAGTTTGATACAGATAAATTGGAACTTAAAGAAGTAATTTCTTCAGCAAATGTTGATTTGAGTAATCTAGCAAGTGGAACTACAGATTCAGAAGACGGATTAATTTACTTCTCATGGTTTAATGTGAACGGACAATTCTCAACCATAGATAATAGCACGCCATTGTTTACATTGAAATTCCAAGCTAAAGAATTCTTACAAAGCGATTTCGAATACTTTAGTATTGATATGGACCATATGAGTCCTGTGGCACACAATGTTATCAATCAGAATTTAAATATTGATATTAATAATCAAACTACCGTAGCTACAAATAATCCTACATTACTAGACTTCTCTTTAAGTAATTTTCCTAATCCATTTACAAATGAGACGGACATCGAATTCGACTTACCGACTAGCAGTGATGCAGTGGTAAGAATTCAAGATGAATTAGGCAGAATTATTTGGGCGCTAGATGGTTCTTTTGTAAAGGGGAATAATAAAATAAAAGTCAATACCTCCAAATGGGCTGCTGGCATGTATTATTATTCAATCCTAATTGATGAAGGTATTGTAACGAACAAAATGTTATTAGTCAGATAAAATTTATAAGCCCTTCTCCATTGATTATTTCAACACTAATCTCGATGGAGAAGGCTTTTGGAAGCTATTAAAAAGGAAAAATAAATGTAAAATCTCACATGTAAAATCTAAAAGTGATTTTTGAAAAAATTGATCATTTGCATGAAGATTAACAAATAAATAAATAGGATTTGGAACGAATTACGAACAGCCTGAGCGCAAGCTTAGGCTATTTCGTTTTATATCATGAATTACGAATATTTGAGAATTGATTAAAGACAAAAGTAATTATTGCATCCATTGTTCGAACCACGATTTTTTGATTATCGGGATTACCAAGATTTTCCATAGAATTAAAGGAGAAGATAATTTTGGAACACTACCCTATCCGACCTTAAAATATAAATATAAAATGCAAAGCTATCCGGCCCACAGCAGGCTTTCTACTTTTGAATTATGTAAAAGCTGGAAGCTGTCTGAGCCATTATGATCCTCGGAACTCGGTACTTTCTTATCTTTTAATCTTCTTGTTCAAAAAGAAAACTTCTTTTTGGATTTTCCCTATACCGATTCTTAGGACTAAGCGTTCCTTTGGCAGTTGACCGATAATTTTTACTATAAGGGTTAAGCATGTATTCGAGTTGATAGGCAATCAGTTTTTCAAAAGGCAGAAGAAAGCCCTCGGTGTCACATTGTTCTAAATCACGCTCCTTTAGTAAATTTATGACTGTGAAGACTGATTCAATGGTACTCAAACAAAGCGCCTCCGGCTGCTGCTTAATAATAAATTTTGATTTAATTGTATTGTCAAAACTTACTCTTTTTAACTTGTGCAAGTTTGTACTTAATTTAAGCATTTTACGGGCACAGGCCCAAGTGCCATCGAGCAGAAAGAGGGTTGGCTGAACACCCATAAATAGATTTATTTCTGAACCATCCCTAATCGATAAATTGAAATCATCCTTCCCCGGATAAAGTAAAAAAGAATTACCTTTTTCATTAGTTAGTATTTCATTTACGCGCTTATTATTAGTAAAATCGACACCCACTATAATTTCTGAATTTTGAAGTTGAAGTTGGGTCATTAATCCAGTTCCGATTTTTTCTTTTCTGTATTCCTTAGGGTGCATTAGAATAATAAATCGCGTTTTAGTCTGGTAAGAAGTAATATGTTTGCAAATACATGTGGTTGAGGGTCGCATGCATTTGTAACATTTACTTCTTGGATTTTTTGTTTTTGTTTGCAAGTGGATTTCTCTTTTTTTCTACTGTCTTACCATTTATGATTTTAATTCTTACACCACAACAAACCAATTAGATACGTGATGTTGAACACAAATCTATGCTTAATATACATTTTTCTCATTACCTAATTTCTATTTCGACAATGTTAGATGCTGGCGGTCCTTTGCCCTCTTTGTATTGAATCGTGTAAACTCCATTTTCACTTAAACTATAACCCTCTAAAATATTTATTTTTCCTAAAGCTGTTTCATTATGTTTTAAAGTAATGTAGTCCTTTTTGGTTGGTGGAATCCTTTTCACCATAATCCCATTATAATCAAGAATTTGATTGTTATATTTTACCAATAAGCAATCGCCTGTTAATCTATTTTCGATTGGTGTTCCCCAAGGCAGGAAAGTGTATTTTGTCTTTCCAATATTCGTCACCTTCATTGAAAGTTCAATAGATTCTCCTGCTTGATAGGTATCATTAGTAGAAATTTCGGTTTCGATAAAACGCATTATTTCTTTATATTCTAATACATTTTCGCTCTTAGTTGTACTACACAAGCATATTACAAATAATAATAGTATTGTAATAACTCCTGATGGTATTTTCATATTAATTAGCCTTTCCAAAACTTGATAAAAAGCCGGTGTACGGCTAAAATAAAGGTACGAAATACAGTTGTACTTACCATGGGTGTACCAATGTCGTTTAGTTAAGGGAATGAAATGATTTTACTTATTACACTTGCATTTTTCGCCTTCGCCTACACTTGGGGTGAAAATTTCATGGAGTGACCCTGCAGGTATGATACCTTTGTTGACAAATTTTTCATAATGGATTTATAAATAAATCGACTAACATTTATTTACTTTAGTTGCGTTTATTGAAAAAGCGCACAGCTCGCATTGACATCCAAGTCTTTGTTAAATATATCACTCCGGTTTACTCAAATATTATTTGTTTTCACCCTTGCTGATTGCTGCTAGCTCGACTTCGTGCAGCACTGGCTTTAAATCTTGGCGCTGCGCGCCGATTGGAGCCTTATTTATTATCTGCTGCTATTCATTATTGATTTCATAATTATTTCCGAATTATTAAAGTTGTTATATATTTCCGTAACTCCCAACTTCTTTAATTTGCCATTCTTTCTTACATCGATTCCTATAAATCTAATTCCTAATTTTTGGCAAGTTAGGTAATCCCATTCACCATCTCCAAAGTATATAATCTCATTAGGTGTTTTATTTGTATTCCTCTTTATCTTTTTTATTACATCCTCCGTAATCAATTCTCTTGATTTGAAATAGCTACTATTGGAATAGCTGGTTTTATTAGGGTCTATTCCTATTGCAGCAAGTTTTAAATTTGCTGATTGTTCCCATCCGCCCGTTGCAATTCCCAGTTGGTAATTACTGTTTATTGAAAGGCTCTTAAAAAAATTTCCTGCACCTGAAATTTCACTGAATTGAGATTCGTCTAATTCGAGCTCCATTTTTAAGTTTTCGACAAATAGATTTTTAAGCTTGCTTAATTCTTCATTACTAATCTCTCTATTAAGTTTGATTCTTACTAGTTCTTCCGCGATTCCCCAATCCGTAACATTCTTTAAATCTGACCAATTGACTTTTCTTATACTTGTTTCGAACAAGGTTTCGAAGGAATTAATATAGCACTTATCATCTATTGTGGTCGTGTCAGTTAAGGTTCCATCTATGTCGAATATTATAAACTTCAATTTTGGTTGTTATTTCGAATTGATGAATTCACTAAACCTATCTAGCTTTAGCTGATTCCAATCCTCTTTTATAATACTATAATAAACATCATTTCTACTATATCCATCTTCATCAATATAGTTGTTTCGAAATGTACCTTCTTTTATTGCTCCTAATTTTTCTATTGCTCTTTGAGACCTCAAATTTTCTTGATCAGCACTTAATTGTATTCTTCTAAATTCTATGTTTTCAAATCCAAATTTCAATAATTCAAATTTGCAAGCTTTGTTCAATCCTGTTCCTTGAAATTCTGTTCCATACCAAGTCCATCCTATTTCACATTTTTCACTAGTTCTGTTCAAGTACCCATATCTAGTACTCCCAGCTATTCTTCCACTTTTTCTATCGACAATTAGGAATGGATAACATACTTTATTTAATTTTTCTTGAAGTGTATTTGAAACATATCTGGCAAAATCTAGTTCCGTTTTGACAGACATGCCCATATACATCCATATGTCATCGTCGTAAATAATTTCTTGAAGCTCTTTATTCCGCTCATCTTCAAATGGTATAAGTAAAACTCTTTCATTCTGTAGCTCTATATCATTTTCAAAAATATGATTGTTCATAATTTTCTAGTTGCAGAGTAGAGCCTGACAATCCTACTCTATTTTTTATATTCAAATATAAGTAAAATTATCAGAGCCCCCTACCTCAAACCGTGCATGAAGTTTTCCCTCACACGGCTTACCGATAGAATTCTTATTGAGCTTTCGCAAGGGTTTTCAAACGTGCATATTTTCCTAATTCTAATAGTCTTTTGTGTTTTACAATATTCCCATAGGGTTGTTGACGTGACAACCCATGCGCTTTCCTTCCGTTACTTTTTAACATTTGAATAAATTGTAATCCAGGTGTTTAATAATCACTTCTATCGTTTCCCAAATATGGGTCACTTTACTAATTGAAAAGTAATTTAACCAACCTATCAGCAATTCATTTAGTTTTTGCACGATCCATTTTATTGTCCAATGTCTACGTTTACTCAATAGTAGTCAAAGCTTTGTAAATAATTTTGATGGGGACTTCATACTTGGGCGAACATTCGTATACTTCTTCAATTTCATGAAAACTTGGAACGTATTACACGAAATTCAAATCCCAGAAAATGTAAACTACTTTTACTATTATGCAATATCGTCGTCTTTTCTCTATTGACTTTCAGACCGATTCGATACATTATTGTTCCAAGATACCGAAGTATTTCCGTGGAGTACCGTTGAGTTCCCATCAATACAAAATCATCCGCATATCGAACTATTCGGATATTCGATTTAGCAAACTTTCCTTTTGGATTAATCACTATTCGGTCAAATGCGTGTAGGTAAATATTTGATAATAGAGGAGAGATGACTCCCCCTTGCGCTGTGCCTTTCTCGCTTTTAATTAATTCTCCATTTTTTAATTTAACATGAGCTGTTAACCATTGATTGAGAATACTCAATAGATATTTATCGATGATTCATTCTTTTAGCATTTTGAATAATCTGCTTGATCGCATCTTTTGTTCCTCGCTTTGGTCGAAAACCATAAGAGGCAGGGCTAAAGTCTGCTTCCCGCAATGGCTCTATTACCATCTTGACCGACATTTGGACGATTCGATCCTTTATTGTCGGTATCCTGAGAATACGTACTTCGCCTTTCTTTTCTTTTGGTATCTCTACAAGTTTTACTGGAGAACATCGATAGCTTTGAGTACGCAATTCTGTTTGTAGTTCACTTAGATATGTATGTAAGCCTATTCTCTATTTCTGAAAAACCAACATCATCTACAACTCTGCCTTTCGGATTATCTTTCTTCACTCTACGATAAGCCGTTATCAGGAAATAGTCATGGTATACTTTATCCCACAAACTGTAGCCCTTAAAACTTAACTCTTGCTTGGCTTCAATATATAGCTTCCTTTAAAATACACGAACCTGCTCATCCGCTTTGGATGGATTTACTAATAGACTTTTATCAATATAAATCGTTCTGTTTTTCATTTAAGCTCTTCTAAAGTAAAGCCCCCGTTTCTAACAAAGTTTTTGTTGTCCTTTGCATCATTGATACTATGGGCTTCTCCGACTTCTGTATTTCCCGCTATCCATATCGCTATACTTATAGGATTTTGTTTTCGGTAGCCAACCTCTAAAAAAACAGACCTCCCACTTTCCGTGGTAATCCATCTATATTCACGCCTTCCCTATGACTCCGGCAGTTTATTGAATTTCATTTTAACTGTTTATCCATTCAATATGGCAGGGTTCGGATGCGTCAACTACTTCCCCAATTCTGCAGATTCACTTATCGAAGCTACTACGGGTTCACACTTGCGTATTACGGCTTGATTATTTGAAGCGATGAAGCTTCAGCTATGACCTCACGATCATCACTGTCTCTCTTATCATTTCACCGTTTCAATCTGTTCTAATTTGTCTTTTAATAATATCATTTCCTCTTCTAAATCATAATCATTTTGTAAGCCCATCCAGAATTTTGCAGATGTACCAAAATATTTAGACAACCGAAGTGCTGTGTCCGCAGTAATCCGCCTGTTTCCTTTAATGATTTGACTTGTTCTAGTTTGAGGTATACCAATTGATTTAGACAAACGATATGCTGTTATTTCTAATGGATCCAAGAATTCCTCTTTCAATATTTCTCCTGGATGTATATTTTTTAATCTACTCATGATAATCTATTATTTGAACATTATATGCATTTGATAGCCGCCACACAAATTTTATTCTATATTGATTATTGATACGAATTGAATGAAATTTAGATTGCTTCGCTTTCATTCGCTTTAATCGGTTCGCTGGAGGAATTCTCAAATCATTTATTGTTTCCGCGTTATTCAGCATTCTTAGTTTTCGCCTACCAATTTGTTGGATTTTTAAAGGCAATTTTCGGGATCTATTTCCAAGCCAAATTTTTTCTGTTTCTTTATCTGAAAATGATTTTATCACTCTATTTTATTTGGTAACGCTTTAAGATACTAATTTGTTTCGTTATTGTTATGATTTTTTAAATTATGAGAGAGAACGGATCTTGATAACCTGCGTCTACGACGTAGGAGGATATGCTGTGGTTTCTATTGCTATATGGCGTATTGTTATAGATAGCTTTTAAATAACTAATCATTATCATCTATACTGAAGTACGGTATTTTATTAAAAAAGCCATTATTAATTGGAAGTTCTTTTATTCGATTGCTAGATAACGTTAATTGCCTGAGGTTTACCATATGTAGGATAGAATCTGGAAGTATTTCAATTAGATTTTTCTTAAGAATCAAGGTTTCAATCGAAATCCAAATCTCCAAAAATATAGACAGGATCTTCGATATATGGTTTTATAATTATTTCAAGCCATTCTTTTCTTTCGGACTTTAATACATTGCCAGCATGTAAATCAATTGCCGTCCTTCGACTCGCTGCGTTCGCTATCTATGACAAGTTGTATATTTAAGGGAGTGCCCGCGATGAACCGCGAGCCTGCAAAACCAATTTCGCCTTGTGATTACCTTAATTTTAAATGATCCTTTTCATTTTCCAGGCTCAGGACAACTATATTCTAATAATTATTTCAGAAATTTATTAGTAAAATAGAAGCAAAAACCAATACAGATAGTAAAACCCCTTATTTTTCAAATGCTTACAGCTGTCTATTCTATGCTGTCTTATTCATTTAGAATGCTTCTTACTTTGCTTAAAGCAGTTGCTGAATTATCTCTAACTATCAATCTCATTTTGTCATCAAATAAAAGAATTCCTGGGAAATACTGCCTTGGATTTAAGACCTTAAGAACTTTTTCAGATACACTTCCATGATCCCAATACATTTCATATTGTTCAATTTTTTCTTTAACCCTAACTTCGTTTGGATCATTATAATTTAGTGCTATCAAGTCAATTTGATCAGCATACTCTTTATAAAATAATTTTAACTTTGGTATTGATGCTAGGCATGGTTTACACCAAGTACCCCAAAAATCTACCAAAAGATACTTACCATTATCCTTGTACTTGTTCAACGATATTATTGCGTCATTTCCAATTTGATTTACATAAATATCTGGTATCTCTTCATTGTAGTCAATGCTATCTGATGATATACTGAGATTGGCTAGGTGAGATTTTCTTTTTGAGTCTATATTTATCAACTCCTTAATACTTTTGCCCTCTAATGTATCTATAGAGATTAATTCATTTACAATTTGCTTGCCTTCTTTCTTAATGTACTTGACACTTTTTACGATAATTTTATTCTTATACAGAAATTCTTCACTTAGGGCAGATTTCATTTTCTTGTTTAATAGAGGATTCACATGATATTCTATAAGCATATCTTTATTCTCAGCTTTATAGACTTCTAACTGCTGTATCTTTTTCGAATCTTGCTTTTTTAATTTAAACTTAGTAGGGATCTCTTTTCCCGTCAAGAATAGGTTTTTAATTTCTAATGGCTTTTGTTCCCCAGTTAAATTATTTAAATAATAAATCTTATCCTTTTTTTCTATTTTCGAACTAAACAAGCCTTCTTGATCTAAAAGATAATTCTCTACATAAATATTATTCTTTTCTACGAATATGATTTTCTTTAGATTACTTGTTGATTCACCATACGATAAAAGCACTGGTTGAAAAGAATTCATTATTCCTGCATCTCGATTTTTAATCATTTCTCCCGTAGAATGTTTTGTCACAATTTGCTCATAGGTTAATCTCATTACTGGATGCTGAGCGAATCCTATTTCACTGAATAATAAAAACAATACAATTATTCTAGTCATATTTTATTTTTTTCGTTTAATTGCTTAAAACTTTAAATATACCGAGCGGATGACCGAAGGAAATCTATCAAGATAAAACTTATCATCAGCATTAGTTATCCTTTTCAAAACTAGCATTTAAAAACTTAATCTTCAATTTCCTTCTCATGCCTTAGGTATATCATTATATTTTACTTTTCTGAACTTTATTATTTATATTGATTTTAAGCATAGAATCAAATGATATTCTTCTGTTTTCGATCGTAATTTAGACCAATTAAAATATTATTGTTCTAACCAAATTCTGATATACACCCACCAACAATTGAACTCGTAATTAACCAATAGGTAAAGTGATGTATTACATATTTTTTGTTTCTTCCATCTAAAATTGCCATTGCACCAATAAAGGGTAAAGCAACTATAAATGCATTAATTATACCATGTAATACACCATGCCCAAAATGCCGATGTTTATCCTCATATTTATTCAAAAACTCTTTTACGATTCTTTCTGATTCTTCGTTTCCGAGCATTATATCCGTAAAGAATAATTCATAAAAGCCCAGTTGATGGATTACTAGATTCATATAACTATAAACTAAAGCTAGACTCAATATAAAAAGTATTAAAACTTTAATAAAAGTCAGTTCTTTCACTTTGGCAAATTCAATTTTTGAATATTTACTTATAATTGATTTGGGATGATACCAGTATCTACCGATAATCAAAGGAATAAAAGAAATTAGGAAAAGAGCAAAATAATTTAAATTCATTTCAATGGTTTATTTCATATGCTTGCAGATAGCAGCAAAATAATGGTTATTATTTTTTAATATTTTTTTCACAATACAACAATCTACTGCTACTTTAAAGCCTTGTCTTTAATGTTTTCATTTTCTAATTAACGCTAACATTTAATGTATGTCTACGCCCAAATAGCCTTCTAGCTTCTGAGCCAAACTAAAGATAGAGAATCACACCTGCTAAACCAAAACTCCCAGCCAATTTGAGAAGGCTAAATTTGGGTGACATCATGCATAGTATTATAGATTTACCTTTTTGATTTACCCGTTAGCAGTTATCACTTTGTTTAAATTCAAAAAATCCTTTTGTCCCTTTCATTTTCTCAAACCAACTCTTACAACAAAACCTTACCCATTGAAATCAAAAATAGACCAGTCCATAAAATCGTCCTCCCCCAATTATACCGAACTAAATCTTGTAATGTTTGCTCACCATAATCCCCATTTGTTATCTGATTGTGTAGGGGCACAAATTTTGCAAAAGTAGATAACCATAATAGGAAGACAATTACTGCGCTGGTTACTGTGTACCAAGTCACCTCATTCCAAAGCTGAGCCCCAGCGGTAGCCAATTGTCCGAGCATCAATGGCAAAACGATAATGGTAACTTGAGCTTTATACTTATCATGCCATCGCTTTAAATTATCTTTATTGTAGAAAGAAAAACTAGGATACACCACCAGTTGCACCATCCAAACTAAAACCAGCAGGCCAGCGTCAAAAAGAAGTCGAATTATTGCTAAGGACATAAACTTTAATTGTGATACGAAAGTTTTGAGGTTTTGTTATTTTTGAATACCATCCTACTTAAATTAGTGTAAAATAGCATTGCTCTTCGGTAACCATTTAACTACAAACCAAGGTAAGCATATTATTAAGCAGTCGCCTAATTTGTGAGTTTCCAGTGATAATCAGTATGTACTTTTTTCAAGATTAAGAAAAATGGAATCCACCAAATGAAATCATTGGTTATTAATGTGTAGATAAATTCAAATGGGACAAATCCTTGCAAGTAGTTAAAAAGGAATCCAATTGGCCCGAAAATTTTTCCTAAAGCACCCACTGCAACAATCGGCCAATGTCTCATCGGATCGTAAGACGCCCACCAGTACCCTAAACCATAAACACCAATGACCATGCCCATCCCTTGCCAAACCATAGGATGATTCAGCGGCTCCATTCCAACTAAATTGAAAAAATGATTAGGGAATAATACCACCCAAGCACCCCAAATAAGATTATAGACCGCGGCAAGGCGTAAGGTAATTTTCATATAGGAACCGCTCATTGAATACCGCTTATATAGGCTAAATTATTAAATGTGTAAAGCATATAATGATAAAAACACTGCAAACAGGTGTAAGAGCTGCTGATCAAATTCCTCATGCTTTATTAAATATTCAACCAGTCTCCTTTTCCGTCTAATCGGCAAGTCATCTAGTCTCATATTCTATTGGGATGCAAAGCAATGCATTCCGCTTACGACTCAAAGTAAAACTTTGCTTTGCCAATAGTCTCTTCATCCAATGTTCTACAAATAAATATTCTATTTATAGAAAATTGATAGTTACCTCATAATCATCATTTTCTCTACAATCTTTTGACCTGTTGCCATATCCTCAATTTCAAGAAGAAAGACTCCTTCTGGCAAGCTGTTTACTTGTATTTGAGTTTTGTTAACAGATGCTGTAATTAGCTTACCTTTTAAATCATAAATACTAGCGATGTAATCAATTTGACCATCAACTTTAATATTAATGATATCCGTTGCAGGATTTGGGAATATTTTGATAGTTGTTTTCGATAATTCATAAGTAGACGTAGATAAATCTGATCCATCACAATCTTCATCAACCCCATTGTTAGGAATCTCGGGTGCATCGGGATTGATGTCTGCATTGTTATCGTCACAATCGTTTGCAAAAAGGAAACCATCTTGATCTAGATCATCATCTAAAGTAGTTTCATCACAGTCATCGTCAATACCATTATATGGCTCTTCCGTTTGACCAGAATTTACGTTTGCATTATTGTCGTCGCAATCATCCGCGAGAAGGAAACCATCTTGATCTAAATCGTCATCTAAGGTAGTTTCATCACAGTCATCGTCAAGGCCATTGTACGGTACTTCCGTCTGGCTCGTATTGACGTTTGGATTGGTATCATCACAATCATCTGCAAAAAGGAAACCATCCTGATCGAGATCGTCGTCTAATGTTGCTTCATTACAATCATCATCAATTCCATTGTATGGTACTTCCGTTTGACCAGAATTTATATTTGGATTGGTATCATCACAATCATCTGCAAAAAGGAACCCGTCTTGATCTAGATCATCGTCTGGTGTAGCTTCATCACAATCATCATCAATTCCATTGTATGGCACTTCAGGGCTTCCTTGATTAATGTCTGGGTCGGTATCATCGCAATCGTCAGCGAGGTCAAACCCATCTTGGTCTAAATCATCGTCTAAAGTTGCAGCATCACAGTCATCGTCAAATCCATTGTAAGGTATTTCCGTCTGATCAGGATTAGCGTCTGGATTGTTATCATCACAATCGTCTACTAAAAGAAATCCATCCTCATCCAAGTCGTCGTCTGGAGTAGAAGAGTTACAATCATCATCGATTCCATTATAAGGTATTTCCTGAGCTCCTTGATTAACATTTGGATCGTCGTCATCGCAGTCGAATGCGAGATCGAATCCATCCTGATCTAGATCGTCATCCAAAGTAGTTGGATCGCAATCATCATCAAGGCCATTGTAAACGATTTCATCTTGGTCAGGATTAACGTCTGGATTATTGTCATCGCAGTCTTCCGCAAGTGCAAAACCATCTTGGTCTATGTCATCATCCAAAGTAGCTGGATCACAATCATCGTCAATCCCATTGTAGGGTATTTCCGTCTGGTTGGGATTAACATCTGAATTGTTATCATCGCAATCATCTGCCAATAAAAATCCATCTTGGTCAATATCATCATCCGGTGTAGCAGGATCACAATCATCATCGAGTCCGTTATAAGGAATTTCAACTTGGTCGGGATTGACGTTTGCATTATTGTCATCGCAGTCTTCACCTGCATAGAAACCATCACCGTCTGCGTCTACATAACTGTCTAAATTAAATTTAAAAACTGTTGTCACATACACTCCAAAACTAGTACCATTCATTATATACACCTCTCCATTAATAACAAAAGACGCAGGTGCCCAACGAGAGGAACCAGGGTGAGCAGGCCACTCTTCCCATGTATTTTCAGTAGGCTGGTACGCCCATAATTCTCCTGTTGCCATACTATTGTGATCATCTCCATCACCACTCAATACATAGCCAATATCATTGTAAGAAAATTGAGTTCCTGCCACTCGAGCTTCTCCTGGCAATGAAGCCATTTGAGTCCAATTTGACCCTGCAACATTAAAACTATACCAATCATTGAAAATACCATTGCCGTGTCCTAAGCCAGTGTAAACGTTGTCACCAATACCAAATTGATATGGATGATGCCGCTGAACAGAAGGCAAATCATCTTTTTCAGACCACGAATTTGATGCAATATCATACTCCCACCAATCGTTCAAATTCCCATTTGTGCCTCCTCCTAATCCTACAAATACTTTCCCATTATGCGCTATCATTGCAGGATGAATTCTTGCTTCACATGGACAAGATGCCAATTGAGTCCAACTCATACTTGAGGGGTCAAATTCCCATAATTCATTTAGAAATGAGGTACCATCTTCTCCAAATCCAAAATAAGCTTTTCCATTCCAAGTATCTCCAATCGAGAATCCTCGAGGCCCACCAGGAAATGGAGGAAGTGTTGTCCATGTATCGGTGCCCGGGTTATATTGATAAAAATCATCTCTCAGCCCTGTATTAGAAACCCCAGTGACTAGGTAGCCCATACCATCAAAACTAAACCCAAAAGAGTGATGGGTACGATTAAAACCGGCAGGTAAAGAAGACACTTGTTCCCATTCTTGTGCATTTAATTGGAAACTTATGCACAATAGAAAAATAAAGAGTAATTTCTTAATTAGAGGATTGATTTTCGACTTTTTAGCGCCTACGAGTAATACTTTTGTCATATTATTATTCTATTTTATTTATTCTGAATATTAGTATAAATCAAAGGGAACTAAGCTTAATTAGGTGGTTCAACTTTCCTATACAGCTTACGTATTTTCAAATTACTTACTAAAATACAAAATTCTGCTGAATACCTTATATATAGTTGTTTAAGGTAGCATTTGTTTTTTGATGTTTTTGTTAAATCATGAAAGGCTGTTATCTTCTAGCGTTTCTGCAATATTGCAATTCGTCCTCATTAACTATACATGTTGCTAGCAATATTACTTATAGAATGCTTATCGTATATGCTTTCAGGAGTTTTAGTGATATACATTCCTCATTTATTGATGGGCTCTTAGAAATTAAAGAGTCCTATAGAAAAACGATTATTTAATTTCCACCTATAACTTCATTTTTGGATAATTTAGGCTAAAAATCCCTCCTTTCAAATCTTTTATCAGATGTGCAAAACTCTTTGCATTTTTAACTAGTTAATTTTAAAGGGATCATAAAAATTATTTTATACAACACGCTTTGATCATTGCAAATTTGCTATCCTTCAAAGCTTAGCTTAGTCCGTTGCGATTAGGTATAATTTAAAAGAATATGATGTGTTCTCAAAATTAAAATTTGAAATCGTGTAGTAAGGCGCATCCACTTAATACTTTATTTTTCCAAATCTACCCCTCCTTCTTCAATCAATCCCAGTGCTGCTAATCGTCCGGATTCCATTGCGGCATTCAAGGAGCCATTAAACAAATAGTCTCCAGCTAGAAAAACATTATCTAGCACTTGACTTTCGCTGGCTTGTGCTGTCATCTTTAAATTTTGAATATTAGGCAATGCATGATTGATTTTATAATGCTGTATATATTTTACCTGAGCAGATCCTGCGTATCTCTTTACCTCAGTAATAATCTTGTCAATGATTTCTTGGTCGGACTTATTTGCATATGCCAAGGTGGTGACGGATAGGATTATTTTTCCTGAGCTTGCATCTTTGTAAGCGTAGAGGTTGTTGGCTAAACTATTGGGCTCCGCTAATAATGCAATGGTATGATTAGGAATGTTTGTTTTATCAACTTCAAAATATAAACACATGCAACCTTTCCATTCAATTTCTTGGTTCTTGCGGTTTGGTAATAAGGAAGATGCCTCAGTCGCTATGATCACTCCTTGGTGAGCTTTCTTTTCACCCGAACCTATTAGGATATGTTCATTGCTTACCTTTTCCACTTTGCAATTAAAAATGAATTCAGTATGATGTAATTTATTTTTCAGTTGTTTACTTATTTCTCCAATTCCCAATTTAGGTATGGTAGCATATCCCTCGCCAAACATCTTGTAGACAAATTCAAACATTCTACTTGATGTTTTTAAATCTGGTTCTAGAAATATGCCTGCAAAAAAAGGTCTGAAAAACCGCTGAATAATCTTTGTGGAAAAGCCAAATTCAGCTAGGTAGTTTTGAGTTGTGGTTTCCGGAGATTCAAAAATTTCTTTGAGGGACTTGTATTTTAATTTGGTATTCAATTTTAATATTTTCAGTTTATCACTGATTGAGCCAATATCCGCCATTATTGTTGGTAGTAAAAGTTTCCAATTCCTTAATGGATCACCAATTAGATAGGACTTTCCATCTGCGTAGATCAACGCACCAGATGCAAGTTTGCGCAATTGAAGCTTATCCATATCAAGATACTTATTAGCCAAGGGATAAGCACTGAGCAATACCTGAAAGCCTAGATCTAATGCGTATCCCTTTTCGGCAATAGTTTTAACCCTTCCCCCTACTTCATTTGTTTGGTCAATGATGATCGGTCGGTAGCCTTTTTGTTCTAGCTCATAAGCAGCAATGAGTCCGCTGATGCCTGCACCGATAATGTATATCTGTTTTTTATGTTGCATTAATTTAAAATGTTCTTTTGAAGCGTAAAAATTACAAGGCACTTCGAATATTATTGAAAATAGCTTTCATTTTGGAGCTAATTTATCCATTACTTTAATTAACGCTTAAATAATATCTTTATCACTAAGAGTCCTTCCTCTCTAAATTAAAGTTAATTCTATATTATTAATATCTCTTTGAAATATTTATATAAATTTTCATTTAATATTAACTTCCATTTTCATTAAAAATATGCTTAAAATAAGATTTGTAAATTCTTTTTCTGGGAAAGAATGCAATGTAAAGCGCAGGATACAAAAATAAAGTGACCAATACATTTGATCCTTTAAAAGTCATATCATCAATGATATAAGAGGTATTCTCGGTTATTTTCTGCACAATATGCTTGTGTTGCCAATAAGATAATGGGAAGGGCAATTTCACGCCTAGATCTATAAAATAGCTCTCCTTTTCATTCTCCCCATGTTTTACAATTTCACTAATCCACTCCGTCTTAATCGGGCTCAAAAATTTAAAATGCACCAAGTCCCCTTTTTTCGAACCTGTAAATTCAACGATTTCCATTTTAGCATTTTTGGGCTTTAAAGCTTCAAACAATTGACGATCAAACCTTTTCATGATCTCTTTATAATTGCCTTCAACTTTTGTTTTTAGCTTAATATTCATAATAAAGCACTTTTCGATTTTAATCTCTTTAATCAAATTAGAAAGACAAGAAACTTGATAGTATAACCAAACTATTATCAAATAGTTGATCGAGCCTAATTTTAAAGACTGTTGGTTTTGGGTAGTAATTTAACTTATAAAGTTCCTTAGTATGACCGATATAGAATATTACTTCTTATATATTGTTAGCTTAGTATTTTTTGTTCATTTTGAATTCTAATGATCTTTTGGTCGTCTTCCATTCATTATCTAAAATAGAATAAACCACCGTATCTCTTAAATTTCCCGTTTTATCAAATTTGTGGTTTCGTAAAATACCATCCTGTTTAGCACCAAGTCTTTCAATTGCTTTTCTTGATTGCATATTATGCCAATGGGTTCTAAATTCAACAGCTATACACGCTAGCGTCTCAAAAGCATATGTTAATAACAAATATTTGCATTGCGTATTAATTCCAGTCCTTTGGAATGATTTGCCATACCATGTTGTACCAATTTCAAGTCTTCTATTAACTGAGTCAGCATTCATAAATCTTGTAGTTCCGACGATTTGTTTACTATCAATCTTAATGATCGCGAAAGGTAAAGATTTGTCATCATTAAAATCTGCTATTGCTTTTTCAATATAGGCTTGCACATGCTGGGGTTCGGGTGCCGAAGTGTACCATAGGTCCCAAAGTTTACCGTCTTCCACTGCATCAATTAATCCATCAGTATGTGAGAGCGTCAATGGTTCAAGTTTTATATTGCCTCTTTCCAATTCAATTTTATTTAGCCATTTTTTCATTTATTAGTATTGTAGTTTTGTTAAAGCTAATGTTTTGTGTGCCGAGCTTACGACCAAGGAAACTTTACCTGGCATACAATATATTTTTTTATCTGTAGGCATAAATTCTTATGCTATTCGGAAACTTCTCTAGGCAAAATTTTTCAATTTTTTCGATTACTTTAGTTATTGAGTCCAAATCCTGTATGTACAATTGTTCTGCTGCTTTCAGGTTATTTTTATTTTTCCAAAATTCATATTCATCTGGAAATTCAATCCATTGAATTTCTTTGTATATAATTGGCTCCAAAAAAAATGGTTCAAAATCTAAGATATCAATTAAGTAACTGTCAATAACTTCATCGTAAATCAATTTATAGTTTACATAAATTTCTTCAAATTCATTTATCAAGGTCTCAATTAGTTTGACCCATTTAGTATTATTCATATAAGATGATGAAAAATTTTCTTTAATCAAGTTGTCAGTATACGCTGAGCTATAATTTAAAATTTTATGAGTTCTTGCATCCATTTCTAATTCTATTTATTTTTGGCCTATAAATTTTCGATAATCCTGGCGTAAAGATTTATGTTTAGAATTTTTCATCCCTCTATTTTTAATTCTTGAAGATTATTCTTTTAAATTATTTCTGTCAAATAAATAGTCAATCGTATTTTCTAAGTTTGCCTTCTCTAAATTGAAACTGCTAATGTAACTTACTTTGCAAAAAACTTCATCAAATAGCGCTTGTAAATAGTTTGGAACTATATCTGTAGGAAGCTTCCCAATTACTTTTGCATGATTTATTTTGAGATACAATGCGTCAGTCCCTCTTTCCCGATATTTCCATTCGTATTCACTATTACAGACCTTGCAATTCAAAATAGTCACCATAGCATCGTTTTCTTGATCATGAAAGAAATCTTGAGCTACTAGGAATTTTTGTTGAAATATTTGTTTTAAAATCCAACTTTCAGTAGAACCTCTATTTTCTATGTAGTCAACTATTCTTGGAAAACTGCAATAGCATAATTCATTCAATTTTTTAGTTTCTAAATCGACACTTTTCCGAAATTCAGCATTGGCACGATTATATTTTTGTCTTGGTGTTTCAGCCTCCCAATCAAAACCTTCCCCCACTCTAAACAGGCCAGTCTTTATTAGGTCTTTCCCGCTGTACACTTCAAATAATTTTTCATTGATATACACTACACCAGACACTTTATAATTTGTTAATGGATCTCCATTTTCATAAACGATTAGTTGAGTGTTTCCAAAATCATCTTCAATTTCAGAATCAATTAATTTTGTATTATTGGGATATCTTGCTAAAAGTTTCATATCATTTTAATAGCTGTTTCACCAAAAGGTTGTTTTGGATTTAAATCTAATAAAAATTTTGGATTAACGTTCGCCTGCCAGCGGGGCTTTCTTTTTTTTCAGCCGCGGCGGACAAGTTGATGGCCCAAAAATTAAGAAACAAAAAAAATTAGCCCGCCGCGGCGGGAAACTCGCCTTGGCGCTCTTGCTCTTGCTTGGCTGATTACTTGTCAGTATTTCACACTACGCCTTTCGCCCCGCTATCGCAGCGCCCCATACCCCACGAAAAGCTATTCGCGTTTGCTCAAACAGTACCCGGTTTTACAAGAATGGAAATTAGCTGGCATTCGTATTACACACAGCCCGCTGCGCGGACTTCACTTCTTTTAGATCTTAGATTTATGTTGAATTTAAGATTTTACATTTATGTCGTCTCCAATCAACACTTCAAAATAAACCCCTTTCCATGTATATTCTCAATACTAACCGAATCATCTTGTGATAAATATTTCCGCAAATGAGATATAAAAACATCCATACTCTTTCTACTAAATTCATCATGCGCTCCCCAAATTTCATCTAATGCTTTTCTTCTTGGGAGCAATTGATTTTGGTGTTCACACAACATTTGCATTAAGGCAGTTTCTCTGGCAGTTAATTTTATATTTTGGTTTTCAAATTTTAATTTATATAAGTTGGGATCGAAAAGATAGGCGCCAATTTCATAGTGGTCTTTTGTATTATCCTTCTTTTTCCCGTGTCCGATAAGTGCTTTTATTTTGGCTACCAATAACTCTTCATCTACGGGTTTTGTAATGTAGTCAAATGCACCTACTTTAAATCCTTTAAGTTTGTCAATTTTAAGCGAATTTGCACTGAGGAAAATAAAAGGCAGATCGGCATTGGTTTTCTTTATATTGGTGGCCACCTCAAAACCATCGATCCCAGAAAGCATGATATCTAAAATGGCTAAAGCAAAGGTTTTTTGCTCTAATATCTTAATTGCAGCTTCTCCTGTCTTGACCCAATGAACTTGAAAGTCTTGCATCTTCAAATATTCTGATAAAATATATCCGAAGCTTGGATCATCCTCTACTAGTAAAATTTCATTCATGACTTTAATTTTATAATAATTTCACAACCCTCTGTGCAAGCTGTGTTCAACTTAATACTACCCTCATGCGCTTCAACAATGGTCTTTACATAACTGAGACCAATTCCAAAACCTTTATTTTTATACTCATTAGTCTTTTTCGCTCGATAAAAACGGTCAAAGATTTGGGACTGAAACTCAGGTTGAATTCCAGGGCCATTATCTTTTACTTTTATAATGTTATATCCATTTTTATTTTGAGTAATTATTTCAATACGAACAGGCGCAGTTGCATACTTCAAACTATTCTCTACTAAGTTGCACAAACTATTTGAAATATGGTTTCGATCCCCATACATTTTTGGGTTTTCTAATTTTAAATCAAAAATTAGCCTACCGTCATGCGCATCTAGCAAAGGTTTTAAACGATCTGGTATTTCATTTATCAGTTCATGCAAATCAAAGTTTGTTTTTTCTAATTGCAATTGTTGATTATCAAGCAAGGACAGTTCTAATAATTTATCTACTTGCATTTCTAAGGTTTTGCTTTCCTTATCAATCAGGTCGAAATAGCCAGCAGCTTTCTCTGGATTTTTACTTTGTCTAAGTACTTTTGATGCTAAGCGAATAGAACTTAAGGGTGTTTTAAATTCATGAGTCATGTTATTAAAAAAATCTTCTTTCAGTTGGGTAAGTTTATTATAGTTTGACAATAGCTTTAGTAAATGGTAGAATAGAAAAAGTAAAACCAAGAGCAATATAATGTTCATTCCAAATAATAAAATCATCGTTTTAAGTGCATTAGAAAATGAATGCGGTTGATATAAGGTCAACCACATGATACTTTGCTTTTCATCCACTAATTTCTTCACGGGAGAGTAATAAGAAAAGGAAGCGCTTTGCATTAATCGCTTAGAAAAATCTTTGTCACTTTCATCCGGTAGCCGATCTAAACTTTTCGCCATACCGAAAGAAACAATGCATGACATACAAGCCTTTACCTCGGAGGCTATCAATTCATTTTTGAATGCTGCTTTATTACTTAAAAATAAATTTGAACTATCGGTTTTAAAAATTGCAAAATAGGTAGAGTGATCAATGCCTGCATCATCTAAATAGGATTGAATAATTTCTTCAACCTCTTCGATTTTTAATTCATGAATGGGTGTGTTATCCCCATGAAAATACTCATGCCCCATGCCATTAATATCCAATGCGATGTCAGGGATAATTTGATTTAAGGTCAAAGTCATTTCTTGCTGTTGCAATTTTACCGCATTGCTCAACCAAAAGGACTGCAAAATTACCAGCAAAACAAACACAAGTAGCGCTAACAAACTCAATTTATTGTAATAAGAAAAAATAGACTTCATACTTTAAAAATAAGATGAATTAAGCATTAAATTAACTTGCTTAAGTTTTCATTAAGCTTTTTAAGTAAGCTTTAAGCTTTCTTCGTTTTTATGGACTAAAAAATAAGGTGAATCTAGCTTTAATTTGTTGACCTATTCAATTTATCTACCAAAATCATTATTATGAAAAAGATCAGTTTTAAAATTTTCCTACTTTCCATTTGCCTTTTGAATTGCCAACATAGTCTCCTTGCACAAAATAGTCTTCCTAAGAAGGAAATTAGTGAATCAGAAAAGAACTTCATTCAAAAAACCTTTGAAGATATTTCAATTTCAGATCAAATGTATCGCAGCAAATTAGCAAGTAATACCTTAAACGAAGCCATACTACATCGCATCGACTCAGTGTTTGATACCGAAGGCATGCAAGCAGGGATCAATTATAAAAAGGATTTAAATTTATCCTTGCCCCAACATGTGAAAGATTCACTGTGGGAGCTACAAGCTGCCATCGACTTTCGAAATCACCTTACCTTAAGAGGGCTTTTTGAAAATTATGGTTTTATCTCAAAAGATATTATAGAAGAAAAGCAGCATGTCCAACTCTTGACATTACTACATCCACCAAAAGATTGGGACGTTAGCACTTATCTAAAAGAATACACGGAAGTATTCTTAGCAGAAATTAAAGCCAAACGCATGCCAGCAAAAACCTATGCTACCTTTTATGACAATATGAAAGGTAAAATTCTAAAAGAACCTCAACTGTATGGAACCAATCAAGTTTTTGATCCAGCAACCAGAACGGTGCTCCCTCCTATTATTGAAGATTTGGAAAAGAGTAATCAAGCAAGAGTGGCTATTGGATTGCCTGCGTTGAAAGAAGGAGAATATCGGATTGCAGCAAAATAGTCGGAAGTAAATATAAGCCCAAATTTTATAAATGAAGTTTGGGTTTTTTTACTGTTCCATTATTAGCACACTTAACCTATCGAATACACCTTCTTTTTTAAAGTGTATGTTCTTAATCATTCTTTATAAAAGGCCTTTTGCAATATGCATCCTCTGTAGCGTAGAAACTATGAAGGGATTTCATAAAACTGCTGCAAGTCCTTTGGCAGTTTAATATTATATGATTTTTCAAACTCTTGAATAAGTTTATTATTTAGTAACTTTTTATAATATTTACAATACGAAGCATACGCTTCGAAAAAAACTTCAATTGAAGTGTCGACGTCCTCTCCTTGTATTAGATAATCGTAATACCCTTTCCTTCTGCTAAGTTCTAATTGGTATTCGAGATCACAGAATTCTTCTAAAGTAGCTATGGTCAAGGATTCTTTTTCTAAGATTTTACTGGGCGCAAATTTATTGTTCCATTTTTGAAGGAAATCTTAAATCTCAAATGTATTTAAGATTTAGGTTTTAAGATTTAAAATCCCCTCTCTTCCACTCCTCCAATGTAATCCCCACCTTAATCTCCGCTATCCATTCCCCATATTTAAACAGCCCTCGTTCAATAGATTTTACAAATTTCATTCCGTTCGCTTCCATTACTTTTCTACTTGCTTCATTCCATATGGCATAATCCGCTTCGATTCGGATTGCATTTAAATATTCAAATCCAAATTGCAAAATACATTTTACAGCTATCTTCATGATGCCTTTGCATTGATGATCTGGATGTGTAAAAAAGCCGATATCCCAAACTTTTTTTCGATCCGTTTTACGAATTGAAATTCTCCCGAGGAAATCTTTGTTTTTCTTAGACGCTATAGTAAATGTAAAACCTTCGCCTGCTTCCCAAGCTTTGATGTTCCGTTCTAATGCATGGTGCAATTCGGTTATGGTTGTAGGTGGATCCCAACCCATCCCATCATTAAACCCTTTTACTCTAGTTGCTGCAAAGATAAATGGGATGTCTGCTTCCGATGGAAATCTAAGGACTACATCGCCAAGTTCAAGTCGAGTTTCTTTTGATGGTGCAGTCATAATTAAATAGCGTTTTTATTCATTACTGAAATGCAGTGCTGAATAAATTCGTCCTTCGCCTCCATATATTTTCTTCGTTCATTTTTGTATTTACTACAAAGCCCTTCTTTCAATAGTTGATATTCCAGTCTGGCTTGTTCATTCTTGCAGAGATAATCTCTAAAACCAATCTTTTCTTCCCTAAATTTGGTGCCCTTTTCAATCACATGTAAATGATGAGAAACTAGGTCATCTTTAGCTTTCACAAATACTCTTTGCCTGCCATCTAATCTTCCAACCTTTTCCACATAACCAATGGCTTTCAATTTTGTTTCAAAATCTATGCCATCTAAATCTACTATGAGTATCGCAATGTCCAACAATGGTTTCGCAGGAAGGCCTAGTATTGCTGTACTTCCTATATGTGCAATGTCTGCCAAAGAGATTTCCATTAATTCAGCAAGTAGTTTTTGCTCTACGTTAAATTGATGCGCCCAAGACTCATCATAGGGAAGTAGGATGACGGTATTTCTTTTCACACCTAATGGCATAGTGATTTATTGGAAATTTAGTTAGCTAAAATTAAGCAAATTTTAAATGCTTTGTGGCGTTTCCAAACCTTTTTCATTAGAAATCTGAATGCTTAGTGATCTAAGTGCTTTTCAAAATAGAAGGTATCTCGCATCTTCCCTTTCATCAGCAGGTGTTGATCCAATCTTTTAATCATTTTCATTCCACATTTTTCCAATACTCTTTTGGAGGCACGGTTACGTACATCACAGGTGGCTACTAACATATCTAGCCCATATCTTTTCGTTAGGTTATTAATTCCTAGCAAGCAAGCTTCTGTTGCATAACCATTATTCCAATGATCTGGATGAATAATGTACCCAAAATTTGCCTTCAGGTGATTTCCCTTTAGTATTCGCATCCCAAAACCTCCAATTACTTTTTTGGTTGCTTTTAATTGAACAACCAATTCGAAAATCGATCTCGGACTATCTTTTTGAGCATCCATCGCTAGTACTAAAAAATAACGGGTATCTGTTTCTGCATTTGGACCCCAAACCTCATAAACTAAAATTTCTTCCATTGAAGCATAAGCATGAATGCTAGAGAAGTCATCCATATTCATGTCTCTTACTATCAATCGTTCAGATTCTAGATAAATCATAGGTCTAAATTAAGCAAATCACTAATATCATCAAAAACATTTTCAGTGCCTACAAGATTACTCTAACGCGCTTTTGATTGATGCCCATAGGCTTTTAATTTACAGTCGATGCCCATTGCTTCTGCTACTTCAAAATCGTGTATGGTATTCCCAAACATAATGCACGTTTCCGGCTTAACATTATTGTCATTGAACAATGCCTTCCCCCGCTCAACTTTGCTTGCCGCGTGGTAATTCTCTAGTCCTTCAATAACCGTAAAGAAATCAGGTAAGGCATATTGATTTAATAATTCAATTACATCTACTCTGAAGGCTGCAGTTAAAATACATTGTTTCTTGCCATTGCTTTTAAAATAGCGCAATACCTTCTTTACATATAATGATCATGTAATTTAAATGCTCTTACTCGCTCATTTTATTGTTCAATAAATCGATTGGCCAAACTTTCAAGAGATTCAATTTCAAAATTGAAGCCTATCCGTTTGTAATAATCTAAAATTGGGAAACCAAAAATAGATTGATAAGTTTCAAGAGCAAGCTGCGTGTCACCATGTTGCGGTACCATTTCATTGAATATATCTATGGTCAGCTGAATATCATTTAAAGCGTTCCATTCCAATCCCAGATTATATTATCATAATTAAAATCCATGAAGAAAAGATAGGAAATAAAATGGAATATCGGTGTAGCTGCATATTATTGTTTAAAACCTATTCCGAATTGCTTAGCTAAGAATATTAAAATAAGCAAACCTAATCCGACCCATAAAAGATAAGCGTAATTAAATGTGCTATAACGAATGGGTGCATCCTCTCCCAAGATAATAAAGCCCGCCCAAAAGGAAGGATGGCGTTCCATTCCCACCGCATTTTCTAGATATTTTAATTTTGCTTTCTGAAGCGCTCCACTTTTGTTTAACCCAAGTTTTAGTTGTCTATAAAATTCAACCATAATCTTTGAGGTTTGTAAATCTGGAACGGACCACAAACTAGATAGCACACTTTTAGCTCCTGCATATTGAAATGCATACGCCAAACTCATTGGTCCTTCCCCTTTCTTCAAAGTGCCTACATTGGTTTCACATGCGCTGAGCACCACCAAATCTGCATTTAGATCCATAGCTTGAATTTCTCTAATGGTCAAGCCAGATGATTCTTCTTCATTGAAATATAGCTTTGATAATTTGGATTCTCCTTCATGCACTTTTCCATGCATGGCTAAGTGAAGAATTCTATATTCCGGAGCATTCTTTATAAACGATGCTTTGCTTGCTTCTTTCTCCATCCAAATTTTTCCATCAAACAATTTTGATAATTTTAAAAGTGCAACCCGTGTCTCAGGTATATCATTTAAATTGCCTCTCAAATTTATTGGTGGTCCCCCTTCTCCTAATGTTGCTCCTTCTAATGCAGGAGTGCCATACCTCGGAGCAAAGCCCGCAAACATTTTTTGCACTTCCCCGTCATTTGATCTTTTCTCATAAGATTTTTCAAGTGAAAGCGCATAATGTACAGGCATGCTTTCTAATAATAATTTATCCTTCCATTTCAAGGTTTCAAAAGGGACATTAAATAATACTCCATGAGGAATGATCTTCAATTCGCTTATCGGATTTTTACTTAAATTTAATTGAGTCAGTAATTCATCACCAAGAAGTCCCGAAAGTGTATCATAAGAATTCTTTGCTTTACCAAAGTCTGTTTGAATAGTTTCCCAATTTGAAATGGCATTAGAAAACTTTGCAATGTTACTTTTAAACCCATCGCCTACATGAATTTGTTTAATATCGAAAATGTCTGCTGTAATGAATATGGATATTAGGGTACTATCTAGCTGATAGTACATTAAAATGGCTTGCTCAGCATCAAGGGAAGATTGGACATGATCAGTCGAGACATTATTTTCATCAAAGCTTCCAATAAATTTGGATTCTTCAACTTCGTAAGGCTCAACTAAAGCATTCCACTCTAAACGAGCATCCATCAATTCTTTATTGATGACTTCTACCCGCGCTTCATCTTCCTCTTCCAATGCTAGGTAATAATTTTTTTCAATCTGAGCAATTTCCTTTTCTAAATGATTTATACGTAAGGATATTTCAGTTGGCAAACAATCTTCTTGCGCAGCTTTTTCTTTTTGATAAGACTTAATCAAAATTGACCTACTCTTTTCCATATAACAAAGCACGGCATTCTTTTTATCCGGCCTTGATTGTTCTTCTGATAAAATCAAACTTGATTCAATTGCTCCGTCGTAAGCGCCGAATGCATATTTATTAAATCTTTGTTTAGAAGTCCATGACTTGAGTGCTGCTCGCCTTTTGGCAACATCATTTATCCCTTCATTAAATGCATTTAACGCTGATTTTATATAGTCAGTATTTTGCTCCTTAAATGATAATTGATTAAGTAGTTTACCTTGCAGAATTAATGCATCTAAAACCCATAGATTAGGAGAAGGACCTTTAATCTCAGGACTTGAATAAATATCATCACTTTGAAAATCTGGATAGGATAAATTAAATACTTTATTGCAACTTGCCAGCGCTGCTTTCGTTTTGTTTGCTTGAGACTGGATAATTGCTAAAAAGTAAAATAGTTTGATATACTCTGAATGATTTTTTCCATAACTTTCTTCGCCTAGCAAAACTGCTTGATTAACGATTTTCTCAGCCTCTTCATAGTGTCCTAATCTAGCTTTGGCTCTTCCTATTAAAAGTAAATATTCATGGTTTCTTTTTCCTTCATCCTTTGTAAACTTTTGATCTGCCAACTCTGCTGAAGCCAATGCTTCTTGAGGCTTGCCCATTTCTAAATAAGTTCGACATTTAAAAGTTTCATAATATCCATCTGCATCTCCAGTCATCGCAATGGCGGTATTAAATGCCTCTAAAGCTTCTTCATATTGATATAAACCTCTGTAACCCCAACCTTTTGGGTAATATAACTTTCCTAATTGTTTTTTCTCAAGCTCGCCTTTCCGTTTGTATAATCTAATGGCCTCGGTACTCGATTCTATCGCCTTCGCATGGTCATTAGTACCCATGATCACAACTTGCGCTTGGTAATAATAAATGAGATGTAAGTAAAGCGAGTCGTTACTTGCTTTCAATAATTTAATAGCTTTATCATAATAAGGAATGGCTGCTTCGAATGCTCCTGCAATAGCATTTTTTTTACCCGCAAAATTCCAAACATAACCGGCTTCACTTTTCGCTCCCATTGCACTAAGCAATTGTTCTTGTTGCTCTAGCGTTTTTAGAAGTTGCTTTTCCTCTAATTCTTTAACTCGAATCAATTTATCTAATTGTCGATGGAAAGCATCCCAGTTTTCTTGACTCCTAAAATAATTTAGTGAATCAACAATAGGTTCAATATCTATCGTAAGATTTACCTCACTCCCTTTGCTATTTACAATTGCAATGAATGAAAAGAACAGGATTAAAAGTAGATTAAGTCTCTGTTTCAACATGCAAATTTTATTGTCTTATATGAAGATATTTAATAGTCCCTTTGTCTTTTGATCTGATCAAGAACATCCCTGACTCCAATTGTAGCTTATTAAATAATTCTTTTAATAAAAGTTCCTTATTATTAATATTCAGTCTTCCCTCATGTAGAAATAAACCAGACAAATTGAAAATTTGAATGCGCTGATCAAGTTCGTTTTCAGTATTATTATTTTGAGCTGATTTTGATTGATTATTTGGTAATGGAGTCGATGTATTTTTACATTTGGTACAATAAGTAAAATCATTGTAAGGCTCCTGTGGAATGGCTCTGACATGATTGGTTTCAATGATTGGCTGTTCGTTTCCAGCTAGATCATAAAATATAATTCCCGCATTGGCTTCAATATTTTGGGTCTCCTTACATTTAGTTTGTGTCTTAAACTCGATTGATGCAGAACATTCTGAATACATTCTTACATAATCAGGATCGGCCATGCCAGGTAAATTTACATCGCCAAATAAAAATTTAAAATTAGGGTAGCCAAATCCTGAAGCTACTTGACTTTGAAGATAATTGGTGGTCCTAATTATCTTGTAATCATTACTTATAAAAGGCTCAACTGAAGGAGAATGAAAATTAGGCTTAAAAAGAATATCTTTTGCAATACCCTCTCCGTCATTAAAACAACTCACCCGATAAAATAAGTTTTCTTTATTAACATGGCAATATGGATAATCCATAATATGACAATATTCCGTTACCCCCTCATCATTCGGAATTTCTGGATCTATGATGACGCCGTCATCCCCAATAATTGTTTTACATTTAGTTGATGACATTCCCAGCCAAGAAATTCCACCATCCAAACATTCTTGATAGCTATGAGGGAAGTCTTGCAATGCACTACAATTATTAAAAGCACCTTGATAATAGGTATTCATTAAATACATTGCATTTGGATCATGGGGTACAGGATTCGTTGTAGCATTCAATACATCTGACCCATATCCTACCATTTCTGCTTTCAAATCAAATTGGGAGATGATCATTTTTTCTCTATCCTCCGTTTCCTTTAATGAAAGAGTTAAATATAGGTAGCGAATTTCTCCTGGTTTTAAATCATTATACTGGAATTGATATTCTCTGGCTCCACTTACATTCTGAACTAGATAATTTGTGTTTACCCAATTGTTATAAATTTTGCAATCCACAAAATTTAAATTTGCTGATAAGGGATAGCTAACCTTAAGTGCTCCATTAGAAATTTGCTTATTCCCATTATTACTAAATGCAATGACTGCAATGGTGTAGCTGTCAGGTGCAAAATTCCAACTACTTTCCACTTTTATCCACTTAGCTGGAGGCATTTGAACATTAGTATTTATTTGTGGGCTAAATGGAGTCGATCCAGTATAATTTATATTTTGTTGTCGATGTTGAATAGCTGTTAGCCCAAAATCTCCTTTTTTTAAATGATAGAAATGCGCAGCTCCGTTGGTTTGGTTTTTTAAATTCCAAGTCACTGTCTTTCCATATTTAGGCATCCCATTAGGGCCAATTGCAAAATATAAGTCTAAAGGAGATCCTTGTGAAGCATTCATCGTAAAAGTATGTTGGTTCCAAGTATTACTTGAAGTTACCGTGAGTACGTTTACTTTATAAAATGCTAAGCAAGAAAGGCTAAATAATGTAAGTAGCGTGTATTTTAGTCGCATAATAGTAATTTGAATGTTTAGTCAAATATTTCTTTTAGATTCCATTTTTTTTCATTTCAAATGAGACAAGCCAAGCCTTGAGTAAAATCTACTCAAGGCTTGATTAATCTTAAATGTAATATAATCTATGGGTCCACAAGTATAAGTTTTTTGGTTATTGTTTTATCAGCTAAATGGATTTTTATTAAATACAATCCATTAGGCAAGTTATCCAAATTTAAATTAACTAATCTATTTCCTTCCCTTTTAATGGAAGTTTTTCCCACAATTCTGCCGGAGTAATTTATAATTTCGAGTAATGCACCCTCCGTATTTTCTTTCTCCAAACCAAAAATCTGGACTCTACCTGTTGTTGGATTTGGGAACACGTTTATCTCCCCTTCCTCAACTGGTAACTTTATCGCTGGATCAATACTCACAGCACTTCTTGCATTTGAACTACAGTTTGAAAGCACATCAACACATACTTTTTCAATCACACATTGTCTTCCTGTTACGATGTTAGTGAGTATAATATTAAAACATGGGCCTGCTTGTCCCCCATAACTAACGTAATCGCCAGTAAGGCTTAAGGTATTAGTTCCTGTTATGCTTGTGGTATAATTTAATGCATTATTAGGAGTCCCAATTGGCACTAGCGTCGCTGTCCAATTGCCGGGATTGTTCATAGTAATATCGACATTAAAATTGAAATAATAAGCTCCTATTTGGTGCTGGTAATCACAATAGGCTTCTGCACTTGCTCTAGGTCTACAATTTCTAAGTCGAGCGCAATCTTCTGAAACTACAATGCATAAATCATAGACACAAATTTCTCCACTAGCATCTTCAAAATATAAAGTGAAACAAATTTCTCCTGGAGATTTCGTAGCTAATGTTAAAGACATTGGACTAGTAGTATTTCCAGGGAAGCTAGACCCACTATTCATAGATACATTATGTATTCTATCATTTGTTTTGATAAACAGTAATTCAAGACTATTCCCATAATTATACATCAACCAATCTAAGTTATAATAAAAAATATTATTTCTATATCCAATGCAAATTGCCTCCAATGGCTCTATATCAAATTTACATGGGTTCGATTCGCACTCTGGTATGTCAACACAGAAACTAAATTCACACTCGTTTCCGCTCTGCATATCAAATCCTATAAATTGTGCGCAGAATTGATTTCCAATTCCATCAGGAACAAAAGTACCCGTGATAATAGTTATAGAAGGGTTACTAGAAGTTCCTCCAGGAATAGACATCGGACTTACATTTGTCAATGTACCTCCGGAGGTCGCAATGTTCCAACCATTGACGCCGAGTCCATAATTGGCCACTTCAATATACACATCATAGATTGGATAACCATTAGCATCAATTTTACCTGTACATACTAATTTTAAAGCTTGTAAGTCCATTTGACATTTACAAACATCTGTAATGTCTATATCAATTACACCGGATGTATCTGTACAACCTAAAGGATCTGTTACCTCAATTTGATAAGATCCTGATCCATTATTACCAAGTCCAAAAGGCAGTGTCTGATTATTTGCTCCATTTATTGGTTGATAAATCCCCATTTGATCCATCATTAACCATTGGTAAGAATAATAGGAAGGTGGTCCAAATGGACCTATCCAAGAAAAGCCACCACCTTCACAGAAATTATAACAACCCACCATGGTGTTGCATAATTCAGGTCCTTCAGAAACAGGAACAAAAGCTTTAGCCTCGCATCCATTCACATCTACTGCAGTAACTTGGATCTGTGATTCATAATAAACATCAGCAAGAACTCCATTATCTCCATTACTCCATGTATAAATTAAAGAGGAACTTGGATTTAAAACTGTCGCAGTTCCTGGAGCACAGACTGATGGCTCAGCAATAGCCACTGTTGGATTTGGATGAACTACAATTGGAATGGTAATTACTGAAGCACATGATCCCGGAGGATTACCCATATTATTATCCGTGACGGTATAGACTACGTTATAGGTTCCAGCGGTAGAAGGCGTATAAGAAAAACTTGGTCCATTGGTGGTTCCATTTAAAGTCCAGGTATAGTCGTAATCTGAACCTAGGCCCGCATGTAAGGTTATAGTTTCCCCTAAGCAGTATACCACCTCACCAACAAATATTGGATCTGGACTCGGATAAATAGTCATTGGGGCAGACTCTTGATACCCTTTACATCCAAAATTATCAGTTAGCGTAACTCCATAGATTCCAGATTCCGTAATACTTAAATTTGCAGATGAGCTCATGCTTGTTCCCGGATCATAAACTTGAATCCAATTAAAAGCGGTAATGGTTCCTGGACCTGATGCAGTTAATAATATTTGACTGCATGCAGCAGTGCTAATCGACGGACTAATCATCACATTGCCTTCCAATGTATTATCTAATACAGTTATTGTGGTGGAACCTGAAGCAGAACAACCATAATTATCCATTACGGTATAAGTAACCGTGTAAGTGGTATTGCTTAATACTTCATCATACGTTTTTGTTGGACTTGGATCAAAACTTACTGAACCGTCCCCAAAATCCCAAAACGCTGAGCTTATTGGTCCGCTTCCTGCATTCGCAAATGAAACAGGATTCCCTTCACAAACAGATGGCATGGATGGTAAGTTTACGCTCACTACATCAGGAACTACCACAGTATGCGAAATAAAACATGAAGTAGAATAAGGAGCACCAGCGTAGCTTATCGTTAGCTCCACAGTATAAGTACCGGGTAATAAGTTCGCAATTGGAGTTGTTCCAGTCATAGGTCCTACTCCAACAATATTCCAGTTATAAGTAAAATTTCCAGTGAGACCTGAGATGTATTCGGACCTATCGTAAAATTGTACATTACGAGTTCCACCTGAGCCGCAACCAAAATGAGATTCAAAATCTGGACTCATTAAAATATACACAGGGTTGACGATTACACAAATAGTGTTATTAGGCAACAATATTGTTAAGGATACTGAGTAGCCACCAGCTCTATTATAAGTATGTATTGGATTTGCCAAGGTCGAAGTAGCTCCATCACCAAAGTTCCATTCTACAATCGTCCCAATATTAATATTGGAAGTAAAGCTCGCCGTCATGCAATTCACGCTTGACGAGAAGGTGTTGTTGCTTGGGCAAAGTTGAATGGGTTGACAATCATTATCAACAGTGATGTATTTAGTAATAGAACAACCATTTACAGGATCAGTAATTACAACTTTATAAACCCCTAGTTGTGAAAAACTAGGTGTTAAAGTTATGGAAGCAGGATTTGGCGAAGGTGTGATCGGATTATTTGATGGATCTGTCCATGTATAATTATAAAATCCAGAATTCCCTCCTGGTATTGATTGTTGGGTGGCACTGATTATTTTTGGATTGGTTCCGCACAAATGTACAAGACTTGGCACGCTCACATCTGGGCCTCCTAGAATCACTATTTGACCAGTTGAAGTAGAGGTAGATCCAAAACAAGCACTAGCTGGATTTGTTATTGTCGCTATCACTGAAAATGCAACGGTACCACTCAAGCCATTAGTATTAATATTTCTAGAGGGTGTATTTGTGGTTGCATCCAAAACACCATCTATATACCAACTATAGCTGGTTGAAATAGACAAATTGTTTGTTGCGGTTAATTGCAATGGAAGCCCTTCGCATAATGGTCCTGGTGGGACGTTTAAAACAACCTCTAGTGCTTCCAAACTAATGGTATGCGTGTACGTTACTGGAGTACCACAAATAACGGCATCGCAGATTAGATCAACTGATGCAGGAAAGTTTAGGTTTGCTGGAGATTGGAATAACACTTCTACCGTATTTGACAATTGGCCATTACTAACTGAGCCTAATGCTTCGGGGACCAATCTCCAATTGAAACTACTTGCAGGTGCGTTTAAACTAAAAGTGTAGGGCACTTGAATCATTGCGCAGGTTTCGGATATTCCAGATATATTATAATTAGTTGGATCAATTTCATCAATGTTAATGGTAGCAGGAAGCGACTTACATCCTAAACCATTTGCCGAAGATTGCCTTATTTCTAAGCTACCAGATAAGCTAGTCCACTCGACACTTATTTCATTTCCTGTTCGCACGGTTAGACCTCCTGCGTTTCCTCCGATAATGGTCCATTCAATGATATTTCCTAAATCAGGAATCGCCGTATACACTTCTGGTTCATTTAAACAAACTAGTAAATCTCCAGTACCAAATTGCGGTGGATTGGGCGTAGCTTTTATCTTGAATGGATGAACTACTACATTATCACAAACATCATAGATTAGCGGGCTGAGATTAGCGTGCAATTCGTAGGTGCCAGCATTTATATTTGTCGGCAAGGTTATTGAACATCCGTTTACAGTAGATCCAATTTGATTTTGATTTGCATCAAATATTTCCCAACTCACTCCTGAGGTACAAGGTGTGCCTGGTATATTGATATTAAACGTAGGATTATCTCCATAGCAAAACTCATTCGTAGAAGGACTAATAAACGCTTTAGGAACTACCTGCACCTGCTTGGTAAATGTAATATTCTCTCCACATCTGAGTATTCTATTTTGAGTCAGCGCGACCGATATTTGAAATGTTCCAATATTATTAAATTGAACTAAGACTTCATCAGAATGTGGATTAGGGGAAACAACAGAACCACCCGTAATACTCCAAGTCATTTTTCTTCCTGGTTGACAAGGAATGCTAAATTTTGCATCCTCTCCAACGCACAACACCATTGGTCCTGAAATAGAAAGGTTATCGGTGATAATTGGTACTTCCGCTCTGGCCACTGTTTCACAGGCACAACCTTGCACTTCCGCTTCTATAATTCCTATGGCATTGTTGTACCACTGCACCTGAACAGAGGGGGTGCCTTGTCCAGATATTAATCCTCCACCAGTAATCACCCAATTAATAGAAGTATATCCCGGGCAAATATTTGTCAAGGCATAGTAAGAAAAACTTTCTTGACAAACTGTGCTTATACAGGTAATTTCTGGCGCTGGTTCATCAATAATCTTAACAACTTGACTTACGCTATCCACACAACCGCACTCATTGTAAGCTTTCAACCAAACTGTATAATTTCCAGCAGCCTTATATGAATGTTGCGGATCTTCATCGGTTGAAATGTCTCCATCTCCAAACTCCCATAAATAATTTAAGTTGTTACCTATGGACATATTATCAAAGAAAATAGATTGCTCTAAGCAATATTGGGGAGCATTTGGATTGACTGTAAAAATAGCTTTTGGATTTTCTATAATGTCTACACATCTTTCAGACATCCCAATGCAATTGGCTGCACTCACCTCCGTAACCTGAATTAATCCAGCACTCCCTACGGGTCCTGTCCACTCTATAGTGACTACACTGCCATTGGAATTTTGCATAACCACATTACCACCTAAAACTGTCCAAGTGTAAGTACTTAATGGGTCTGCAAAACCGATATAATATTCGATTTTGGCATTTTCACAGGCCTTAAAACATTCATCATCTATAATATCCTTAGAGCCATTGGGGGGGACAACATTACGATCAACTCTAGGATTATTGACACAGCCACTTTCAAATTTTGAAATAATGATTGGCTTTGGAATGGGGTTCACTACCACGTTATAAGAATAGTTAGTGGTTGTATTATTCCCATTGGTAACTGCCACATTGATCGTCGCAGATGGATTGACCGATTGCCATGAAATGATTACAATAGGTTGATTATCTGATCCTGAAATTTGCCCACCATTTACAGTCCACAAATATGAAGCAGCGCCTGGGGCATTTACAGTATAGGCTAAATTGTCTCCGACGCAAACATCTGGATCACCGCTAATTTGAGCATAACCTACAAATTGAAAAATAAATAAGAAAGCTGCTAATAGACTCATTCTGGTAAAGTCTTTCCAGAAGAATTGGAGGGCTAAACATTGATTGCACGGTAAATTTTGTCTCATTTGGATTGATTTTATATTGTAAGTATTACATCATGAAAAACGATGGATTACAATTAGTAAAGGGCAGCTTGCAGGGAAACGTAAACAGCTAAGCTAAATTATTTTTATTTTTTTTTAGCAAGTGTCTTTTACCTAATTAAATAATCGTGTCGGTAGAGGCCTTTAACGAAACAATGCCCCCTCTAACAGACCATTATTTTTCGATTTTTGGTAAATGTACTTTAGGGAGTGGAGCAACATTTATTAATATTTGTATATTAGAAGCTTAAGCCCCCAATAAAGCATATAATTTATATTTCAGATTATTATTAGAAAATTCAATTTGGTGGAAGACGATTCTTTTAGAATGTTATACGACAAATGTGCAAAATACTGCATGAAAGCGATGAGCAGATATACTAAAGATATTCATGAAGCAGAAGATGTTTTTGCGGAAGCTATTTCTATATTTTGGATTAAACATAAGCAAGGGAAATTAAATAATACTGAAAATATTCCTGCCTATGTGTTCACAATTGCCAAGAATTTGCTCTTAACAAAGAAAAGGAAGGAAGTTAATCTTGAGGATATCGCTATTTATAAAAATAACAAACAATTATTGGTAGAAGATTTAAAAATGTTTGAAGAACCATCAGAAAATGAAAAACTTTTGAAAAAGGCGTTTGATCAGCTCGGAACTTTTTGCCAAGAAATACTAACTATGAAATATGTGTATAAGTATTCTTATGAAGAAATTGCAGAACAAACTGGTAGGAAAAGTGGAGATAGTTTAAAAACGCAATCTTATCGCTGTATGAAAAAATTGAGAACATTAATGAAGACCATATAATAATCAAACTTCAAGATTGAAATTGAAATTATTTTAACGACATGGATAACATAGATAATAAGTCATATAATTTAATCGAAGCATACATTAACGGAACTTTAGATGAAGCACAACGAATCGCAGTTGAACAAAGATTAAAGGAAGATCCTTTATTCAAAGATTGGCATGACTGGATCAATAATTCAACGAATGACTTAACGGCGATAGAAGCCAAAAGTAAAAAAATGCAAGCTAAAGCATGGCTTGAAGATGATCGAATAAAGCCTTCTGAAACCAATCACAACTCTAATTATCCCAAATATTTTGTTGCGATCTTGGCCTTGATACTTGGTTCAATATTTATTTATTTAACAATTGTGAATAGGCCAAAGAAAGCGCCTCAACAATTAGTAGCAATAGCATTAGAGAGTCCATACAAAAGTCCCGTAGTATTAAGAAACACTGATCAAACGACTTGGAGTTCAATTATTCCATTATATGAAAATAAGGAATACAATCGCTTCACTGAAAAATTAAGCCCAATCATAAACAATGGACAGTCTACTGCTGAACAAAGATTTTATTTTGCGATTAGTTATCTGTTTCAAGAGCGCAATGAATGTGAGACCGCTACCCCACTTTTTCAATCATTGGTTAATGAGCGCTCCGGATTTATGGAGCAAGCCTTATGGTATCGGAGTTTATCTAATATAAATTGCAATGAATTAGAAGCGGCAAAGGCGGACCTGATGCGCCTTATTGAGTTAGGAAATTACAAAAAAGAGGAAGCAAAAGACTTGCTGGAAAGTTTAGAAGAGATAAGGTAATTGTTTTTCAGTCTTTCTTTTTCTTTCTCATAGGGACATAATCAAAAATCAGTTTACGAGACATTCTATATTTAGCAGCAATGGGCAATCCAAACAAATCTGAGAAGGGTAAATCATCCTCATTTAACTCAATTTTATTTTTTGTCTTCATCATGGTATTCATTGCATTCATATAGTTTTTCCCTCTAAGATACTTTAAGAACAATAAGCTTTCCCCTGAATCATCCACAAGTGAATCATCAGGATAAGTTTCTAGCGCTTTTAAATCTATGGCAGGATTACCATTGACTTTAAGCACATGATTGGGATCATATGTCAATAACTGAGACCTTCGTTGTTCTAAATTAAATAATGCAGTTTTACTTTGTTTCAATTTAAAGGAAATTATCGGATCAGCTTCTAAAAGCAAAGTTGCGTAAGATACTTCTTCCCAATCATTATCTAAAGCAATAAAAACTTTCTCTCGATGCATAAATAGTTTACGATCATAATGTCCAGTGCAAATATATTTTGCATCCAATTCTAACAATCTTATTCTTCTTTTCAATTCTGAATGAGCCAATAAAATATCATATTTCCCATTCAATTGTTTAACTACTGTATTTAATCGAGACATTGACTCTGTGGCATAAAAATCAATCCCTGCGATGTGAAGCCCTAGTACTTCTTCTGATACGTTTGAAATATCTGCGGTGTAAATTAAGTCTTTGGTAAAAGAAATGATCTCTTCGTAAAGTTCGAATTCATCATGATTTCCAGCTATAAAGCGAGAGGTAATTTTTTGCTCTTCCAAAAGCTTGAGTAGAATTTTAAATGCGTTGTGAAATCCATGCCCGCATGACCCATCACCAGTAAGGTCTCCTGCAAATAAAACTAAGTCTGCTTGCTCTTCAATGATTATTTTCCAATAGCGATTAATTCGTTGGTAGCGATTTATGGACAGTTTTTCTAGGGTAAAACCTTTAACCTCTTCCATAGTTATGGATCTGAGATGAGTGGACCAATTGAGATCACTTAAGAAAACAATTTTGAGTGGTTTGGAATGATGATCAATAATAGCTGACAAGAAAGTTTATTTTACATTTTGAAATTAACCTAAAGCATCACCAATTGAAATTCCGTTCAAAATTCTTTTTAATAATGCGATCCATTGTTCAATTTTCATAATAGTCTTTTCCTTTTTTAACTCAAGCATTCTGCCATCCCATCATTCTCCTCTCAACCTCCCCACATATTTAAAATGCGTATTATTCCTAATATTAATACCATAAGTATCCATTGCATGATTTTTCAAAAAAGGCAGCGTATAATCCTCCTGATAAATCGTATCGTAGCCGAGTAAATCTAATATAAAAAATACCGTAGCTCGATTGATTGCAAAGTAATCATCTGATAATTCAGTTTTCCAATTGGATCTAAACCTTGCCTTAAAAATTAGCTGAATTAAATATTTGTAGGTCTTCATGGACCCGACATAGTCTTGATAATCTTCAATCATATTCGGTGGTAAATATTGATGAATCGCTGCTACGTCACTGCCATTGCTTTCTGTTCGTTTTATTTCTTCCAACAAAAACATATCTCGAATCGCTATGTATTTTGGTCGAAGTAAATTAGCGTGATTAAAAAACTCAGACTCCACACCCTCTGAAAACATTTCATGTAAAACAGAATTGGCAACGAGTGTAGTTTCTTTTGTACCTACCTCTGCTACTAAATTTTCAAATTTATTAAATACTGGCAAATCAGGATTTCGCTTACGTGAACTTTCTAGCATTTCTAAACTGATATCAAAACCACTATATTTAAAATCATTAGCTTTCACTTTGATTAAAAATTCTCCTAAGCGTCCATCCGCGCAACCATAATCAACTAAATGTTTAACATCAATGTGGTTCGTAAAAAAAGCCTTGTCTGCTAGGCTTTTACTCATTTCTTCATTATAAAAATTTAGATCTTTCACTCCCTAATTTTTTACAATATATAAAATTATACGGAGCTATATTGAAAATGTTACTCCTCAGGAACTTTTGATTTTTGAAATAGGTTATATCAGTAAACCAACAAACTAATACCATGACCAAACTGACCACACTTTCACTTCTAATCTTGTTATTAATAAGCTGTTCAGCTGACTCTGATCATGATTACGTTGATATAGAAATACCTCCAGAATTAACCAATAAAAAAGCGATAGAATCTTTGAAAAAAGATGAGAAACAACTAAACCGCGTATTTAATTCTATGGAAGATGGAATGATTGCATTTACTAACATGGCAGAGGTTATCGCAGAGATAGAACCAGATACACCTCCTAGAATAGTACAAAAGAAAATCAGAAAAGCTCATAGTAAACTAAGCTGGAGTTTAATGAAAGCCATGTACAATGGTATGTACTTTCTTGTGAGAGAAGAGATTGAAAAAAAATCCACCCAAGAACTTCTAGACATGTTAAAAAATGAGGAGAAGATAGTTTTCACAAAAAGCTTAGAGAATATAAAGGTAAAAAAAGAGGAATTAGAGATTCAATTTGATGCATATGTGGCTAGATTGGATAGCTTATTGGATGTCATTAATTCAAAAGACTCCCTTCTTCAAGAATGGAAAACAGACCAATAAATGATTATTCGTCTTATTTAATTATCTAAAAATTAAAAAAATTGACCTTTAGCTTTTACATTTGACTGTGGCTAAATATCAAATGACACAAGTTGGGAAGCGAAAACTTAAATTGAGTAACCTAGACAAAACGCTTTATCCAGAACTAAAGGTAATAAAGGCGGAGGTCATTGAGTATTATTGGAAAATGGCACCAACTTTACTTCGCCATACGAAACGTCGCCCATTATCCGTCATCAGGTTACCAGATGGAATCAATGGCAAACATTTTTTTCAAAAAGACAAACCAGATTGGGCACCAGATTGGGTTGAGAGTGTTCCTTTGGGTAAGACAGAAACGAAAGATTATATGTTGGCGACAGAAGAGGCCATCTTTGTTTGGCTCGCTAATTTGGCCTGTTTAGAATTGCATTACATGCAAGTAAAACATCCAGAATACAATAATCCAGATCAGTTTATATTTGATTTGGATCCTGGAAAAGGGACAAGTTTTTCAGAGATCATTGACATTGCAGAATCCTTGAAGGAATTTTTAGAATCTTATGAATATCATCCATATGTCAAGACTAGTGGAAATAAAGGTTTACACATTCATGTGCCCATTTTCCCAAAATGGGAAAATCGTATTGTTTATCAATGTGTAAAAGAATTAGCAAAAGAATATATAAAAACGCATCCGGGTACTTGTACCTTGAAAATTAGTAAAGAGGCAAGAAAAGGAAAGTTGCTGCTAGATATTTACAGAAACAGACATACGCAAACGGTAATAGCTCCCTATAGTTTGAGGGCTAATGAATTTGCTGGTGTGTCCATGCCTTTGACATGGGCAGAACTAACTATGTTAGAAGATCCCAGTAATTTTAATATTAGAAATGTTCAAGCTAAAATTAATCAAGATGGTGATGCTTGGGAAGGCTTTGGCAGTTTTGCCGTCGATCTTCACCAACATCGATCTAAACCGATATCCAATAAAAAATTAGCTAAAAGCGACAAGCATAAAACGCCTGAACAGTTGGAGGAGTATCAACAAAAAAGAGACTTCTCAAAAACTCCAGAGCCCGCACCAAGTAGCAGCAATCAGAAAGAAAACACATTTGTCATCCATCGGCATCATGCAAGGAGATTACACTATGATTTGAGGCTAGAGGAAAACGGAGCATTGCGATCATTCGCCATACCAAAAGGTTTACCGCATAAGCCTGGGATTAAAAGACTAGCCATTGAAACAGAGCCGCATCCATTAGAATATTTAGATTTTGAAGGAGAAATCCCGAAAGGTGAATATGGTGCTGGTAAGATGTGGGTTTTTGCTAATGGAAGATACAATGTTACAAAAAAGAAAAAGGAGGGCTTTTATTTTCATTTATCAAGTCTACAACTTGATGGAGAATTCCGAATTCACAATATTAAAAATAAAGAGTGGTTGTTGGAAAGAGTTGATCGTCCTCAAATAGATATCTTTGAAGATGAAATAAAGGTCATGCTAGCGGACAAGAGAGAGGTCGTTCCAGAAGGCGACCAATATACATTTGAAGTGAAATGGGACGGGATCAGAGCGACCTTACACATAGATGAGGGGGCCTTAAAAATCAAAAGTCGATCCGGTCGGGATATTACTAAATTGTTTCCAGAATTACATGATATAAAAACTTATCTCAATGCTTCTTCCGGATTGTTTGATGGAGAAATTGTAGCACTCGACAGTAAAGGTAGACCAGAATTTAAAAACGTAATTAGCCGTTTGCATCAAACTAGTGAAGCAAAGATAGAGCGTTCTACGCGGAGTAATCCGGTTTACTTTTATATGTTTGATTGTATAAATCTAGATGGCCGCTTTGTTACTAACGAGCCGCTGTGGAAAAGACAGCAATGGGTAAAAGATGTCATTAAAAAAGCGGGACCTTATAGAAATAGCGAAGCTATCACCGATGGCCAAAGCCTTTATGCTGCTGCTCGCCAAATGAACTTAGAAGGCATTATGGCGAAAGATCGCAATGCACTTTATCAAATAGGCAAAAGGTCAAAAGCATGGTATAAAATAAAATTTAAGGATACGGAAGATTGTGTCATTCTAGGTTATGTAGAAGGCAAAGGAGAACGCAAACCATTATTTGGAGCTATGCACATTGGCTCTTTTGTAGATGGCGAATTGATCTACAGAGGAAAAGTTGGAACTGGCTTTGACATGAAAAAATTAAAGGAATTAAAATTAATGATGGATGAAATTAAAACCGACAAAAAAGGTTTTGAGAATAATACGCCTGATGATTCGATTTCAACTTGGTTAGAACCAATTCTTTTTTGTGAAGTGAAATTTGCGTCTATAACTCCGTCTGATACTTTTCGGGAACCGGTTTTTGTGAGATTGAGGCCGGATTTAAATGCTTGAAGGCTTTTGGGAGGCCCACAGGTCTGGAGACCTTGGGCGAAATATGGGCTTACTTAATTTCTGCGATGGTCTTTGACCCGATGTCGTTTAGTTAAGCAAAATAAAAAGATTTTGCTTATTGGTAGAACGACATAAATGTAAAACTTTAAATTCAAAATAAATCTAAAATGTAAAAGTGGCTTTGAGCAAACGTCAATAGCTTTTCGCGGGGTCTGGGGCGCTGCCATAGCGGGGACAAAAGCGTAGTGTGAAATACTATTAAGTAATCTGCCAAGCAAGAGCAAGATAGCCAATGCGAGTTTCCCGCCGCGGCGGGCTAAATTTTTGTTTCTTAATTTTTGGGCCAGCAACTTGTCCGCCGCGGCTGAAAAATAAGAAAGCCCCGCTGGCAGGCGAACGTTAATTCAATAGTTTTAATAAAATTAAATCTAAAACAACCTTTTGGCGAAACAGTGGCTGGCTTTGGGTGATAGCTTGCAGGTCGGAGACCAACACAAACAAAATACCCGTACCAAAATATAAATACGGCTTGGCTTTTATTTCGCCATGAGCTCTGTTTGGCATTTCATAAAAATAAAATTCCACAATCCGTCTGACGTCTCACGTCTCACGTCTTAAGCCTCATTAAGACGCTTTCGCCTCATCCTCACTCTTCTTAGCCTTTTTCTTATCAGCACCAGTCGCTTTCTTCATTGGTTTCTTTTCATCTTTAGCTTGTTCAATACTCGCTCTAAGTGCAGTCATGATATCTACCACAGGCTGATCTTCATCTGCTAAGGAAACGATTTCTTTACCGTCTATTTTAGCTTGAATCATTTCTTTAACTGATTCTACGTAACGATCTTTTAATTCCAGCTCTGCAAAAGGTTTACTTAGGGTTGATACTAAGGTTTCTGCCAATGTTAACTCCGCCTCACTAGTCTCTACATCGGTCAAATTTGGTACATTCTCAATTTTTCTAATTTCGTTGGGGAATCTTAATTTATACATTAATAGTCCATCTCCTTCAGGAGCGATAAGCATAACAGATTCTCGATCTCTCAATACTACTCTTCCGATACCAAATTTCTTAGTTTTCTTTAGAGTATCACACAATAAGCCATAAGTTTTTACACCGATTTCTCCATCCGGTCCAGCAAAATAAGGACTATCGTACAATGTTGAAGGAACTTCGTGTGCATCTACAAAGGCTTCAATTTCAATTACTTTTGTACTTTTTAATTTTACTTTATCGAAGTCCTCCTTTTCTATTATAACAAACTTGTCAGACTCATATTCATATCCCTTGATAATGTCACTACTTTTTAGATCAGTATTGCAATGTTTACAAACTTTATTATACCCAACAGGACCATTATCTTCTTTATGCAGTTGTTTGAAACTAATTGATGCTGATCTTTCAATTGCAGAATAGATAGCTACTGGAATTGTAACCAATGAAAATCGAATATGACCTTTCCAAATTGCTCTCATATTATTAAATTTTGTAATAAGTATAAAACAAATATTGTACCGAAAACATTGAAATTATGTTTTTTAAACCACTAACTCAAGTAAAATTTGAAATTTTTGCTTCCCATTTTCATTACCATATATGATACATTTACATAATATTTCCTAACTTTACTTTGTGGCTAAAGTTGTAAAATATATACCTGATAACTCCAAAAGAAAACTTGGTGTGCGCAAAGCACACAAGAGTAAGGCTATGCAGTTGGAGGACAAAGGTCAGCTGAATTTATTTGATAATCAAGAACAAAAAAATTTGAAACAAAGTCCAGCAACGCTTTTACAATTTACCCCTAGATTAGATACTTTCGCGCAAGCGCTGAAATTGGATGAAAAAGACGATGATAATGCGGAATTTGCTTATTTGCAAGCGATTGAGCAAGGTAACCTAATACCAGATTCCTATTGCAATCTAGGAATAATTTACGCGAGCAAAGGAGATAGCGTGAAAGCCCTCTCCTCTTTCAATCATTGCTTATCATCTAATCCTTCTCATTTGGAAGGTCATTACAATTTAGCCAATATGTATTTCGATTTGAAGAATTACGAATTAGCCACTATGCATTATAGACTTGCCCTACAAATCGATCCCGATTTTACGGAAGTATATTACAACATTGCATTGTCTTTGCTCTCTGAAAGTAAATACGATGAGTCTTTAAATAATTTAAAAATCTATTGTAATATAGTTCCCAACGATCGAGGTGCTCGTGATTTAATGCGAAGAGTACGTATACTTGCCCAAACTCAATAATGAAAATTGTAGCTTGGAATATTCGTCAAGGAGGTGGAAGCCGAATTCTTAAAATAGCCAAATCCCTCTTGACCTACCATGCGGATATCCTTGTGATCAGTGAATTCCACAACACTAAGAGTGGTAGCACGTTGAAATCAAAATTAAATGATGCTGGTTACACTTTCCAACATTCCACTACTGAGCCTCGAAAAAATACTGTATTAATCGCCTCAAAAATTGATGGTGATTTTGCTACCTATTATAATCGTATAGCATTATTCCCAGAAGGGATCGTATCCATTACCTTTGAAGATTTCATTATATATGGTGTTTATCTGCCGCATAAAAAGAAACACCAGCTTTTTGAATTTCTTATGGAGGAAATTAATAATGAAAAAGCAGGTATTATCATTGGAGATTATAATTCTGGTATAAATTTTTTAGATCAAAAAGGAGATAGTTTTTGGTATACCGAATACTTCCCAAAATTCCTCGAAGCTGGCTATCTAGACGCCTTTAGAGTAATTCATGACGACAAAAAAGAGTACTCCTGGTACAGTCATCAGGGCAATGGATTTCGATATGATCACTGTTGGTTGCATAAAACATTAGTAAGTTCTGTTAAAGATTGCTATTTTAGTCATGTCGAAAGGGAAAACAAGATTTCAGACCATTCAATTATGGTGTTAGAATTGGACTTTTGACACTAACTTCGTAAATTTCAAACTTGAAAGCAACCTATATAGAAACAGAACGGCTAATCTTAAGAAACTTCCGTTTAGAAGACGCAGCTGGTATGTTTGCACTAAATAATGACCCAGAAGTCATTCAATATGTGCCAGATGGTCCTTTCGAGAGTATTGACGCAGCTTCCAAATTTATTCGAAATTACGATGCTTATGATAAAACGGGGATGGGAAGATGGACTGTTCTGGATAAAGAGAAAGAAAAATATATTGGCTGGTGCGGTCTGCGGTATGTAGAGGAAATTGGAAAGGTAGATCTTGGTTTTCGCTTATTAAAGAAGCATTGGAATAAAGGTATTGCTACCGAAGCAGCAAAAGCAGCTTTAAAAATAGGATTTGAATCGCTTAATGTAGATTCAGTAATCGGTAGGTCTGTTCCTGAAAATAAATCTTCTATTAGGGTGTTAGAAAAAGCAGGATTATCCTATTGGAAAGATGGGCATGATCACGGAAGCCCTATCGTAATTTATAAAATTGAAAAAGAAGACTTTTTTAAAAATGGCATATAAGGTTATCCATTTAAACAAGTTTAGTCTATCTCAAATCACCACTTGTTTTAATTTAGCATTTTCAGATTATTTTTTAAAATTCGAAGTCGATGAAAACTATTTAAAAAATAGATTTGCTGCGGCATCAGTGGATTATAGCTTAAGCTACGGTGTTTCTCATAATGATGAATTAGTGGCATTTATAGTGCATGGAATTGATATTTGGCGTAATGAGAAAACAGTTTTCAATGGAGGCACTGGTGTTGTACCCAAACATCGAGGAAATGGTTTGGTAACTTTAATGTATGCAAAAGCCATTTCCGAATTAAAATCCAAAGGAATCAGTCAAGCTTGTCTCGAGGTTATCCAAGAAAACGACAAAGCCATTCATTTATATAAAAAAGCTGGTTTTAAAATTGATAGAGGTTTACATTGTTATAATGGCGCATTAAAATTAGATCCAAAATTCGATTATATCATTAAATCATGCAATTATGCAGATTTGGATATTCCTCATTTAAGTACTTTTTGGAATTTTGAACCTGCTTGGGAAATGCACTGGCCTGCTGTTAAGCATAAACGAGCGCAATTAAATTTTAGAATTATTGAAAAAAATGAACGCGTCGTCGCTTATCTAATCTATGAAAACAATGGAGCCATAATGCAATTTGGAGTAGATCCAAGTGATAGAGGAAAAGGATTAGGTTATACTTTATTTCAATACTTATCTACTCAATTAAAAAAGGTAAAATTAAATAATGTAGATGTCAATGATGCTCATTGCAATAAATTCTTAAAAGGATTAGGCTTTCAAAACGTGATTGACCAATTTGAAATGCACGCTAAATTTTAATAATGAGTGCGCCTCTATTTAAAAAATTAGGAATAAAGGAAGACATGAAGTGGCTTGTCAAATTTCCTCCAAATAGGTATAAGGAATTCTTAGCACCGCTCTCAAAAGACGTTCAATTTAAGCGTATACTTACTGACGAATTTGAATTCATACATTTATTTGCTAAAGATTGCCAAACCTTAGAAAATGAATATACTGGACTAAAGAAACACATGGCGATCAGTGGGACATTTTGGATCTCTTGGTTCAAGCAAAGTTCTAAAGTTCCAACAGATTTAAATCGAGAGATACTTAGAGATTATGGCTTAGCTTATGTTCTTGTTGATGTAAAGGTATGTAGTATAAATAAACATTGGTCTGCATTAAAATTTGTATACCGATTAATTGATCGCCAAGCATGAAAACCAAAGATATAATTATAACATGGATCATAAGTCTTTTCTCCACCCTAATCATTGGTGTATCCATTTTTTACAAGCTTGGGCATTTACCTGTCCTTCAGACTGAAGCAAGAGCTGCAATGAATGCATTGGATATCATCAATTCAGGAAATTTAATTGATCTTCAATTTAAAGGGAAGGCTGACCTATGGAATACAAAACCACCTTTATTACCAATTTTACAAGCTTTTTGGATTAAGTTATTGGGTTGGAATGAATGGGCCATTCGAATGCCTTCTGTAATGGCTAATTTGGGAATAGTGGTTACTTTTCTTTACTTCTCAAGAAAGTACTTGTATAATATTAAAATCGGCTTACTTTCAGCTGTTATATTATTTACCACCAAATTATATGTAGATACACATATCAGTAGAACTGGAGATGCTGACGCTTTACTTTGCTTTTTCACTTTCTCCGCAGCTTTATTATATTTTCTTTTTATTCGAAGCAACTTAAAGAAAAACAAATACTTTTTCGTTTGCATTATGTTCATATGCCTTGGTGGTTTAACTAAAGGAATTGCCGGTTTATTAATACTGCCCGGCTTATTAATTTACACGCTTTATAAAGGAAAATTTTTACCGATAATTAAAAATAAAGCTATTTATATACCCATCGTAATGGCCTTCGCACTATTTGCAGTCTATTATTTCTCAAGAGAAATGACCACTCCAGGCTATTTAAAGGCTGTTTTTGAAAATGAAATCGGTGGTCGATTCTTTGGAATTAAACATGAAAAGCAACCTATTTGGTTTTATTTTGGACGGATCTTTTCATTAGATTTCTTTCCTTGGGTATTGCTACTGATTCCTTCTTTCTTTTTTATAAATAAAAGATTGCAATTACAAAAAGACCTTGTCCGATTCCTATTTATAAATATTGGTGGTTTCTTATTAATTATTAGTCTAAGTCAAACCAAATCATACTGGAATTTAGCACCTACCCTTCCAATGTTTGCCTTATTATTTGCCTATACATTTTTTGAATTAGTACTCAACTATTTCCAATTTAGTAATCAAACTGAACGAGAAAAAAAGGGGATCGTAAGTATTGTTTTACTTTGTTTTTTAATTCCTTCCTGCTTGTTTATGTTCAACCGCCTTAATGATGAGCAACCAAGAAATCAAGCAGATCAATATAGTTTCTTCGTACAGACCTTCATGGATAAACATAAAAATTATTACATTTCTAATGCTGGTTATCCTAGAATTAGTTTTTATGTTGAGAAGGCACAAAACAATGGCACTACATTCGTTCCTATTGCTCCAAGTCAAGCTAAAATAGGCAAACGAATTTTAATTTGTACAGATAAAGATTGGGCTCAAATAGAGGGAAAATTCTTGTACAATATTATTCAAAAACAAAATGATTGTGCATTACTCGAAATCCTAAAACGCATTTAACTAGATAAATTTGTACCGAATATTTCTTTGATTTATAAAATCAAATAATTCATCCATCAAGCGATTACTGGTGTGGCTTTTAAATTCAATAATGAGCCATGGAGTGCTGTATTTCTTTTTTTTCAATAAAGTCTCTATCTCAATTTTCAAATTTGAGATTAAAATTATCTCACCCCTAGTCATGAAGCCCGTTTCAGAAATTTGAATTGTTATTGGAAGCTGCTCCTCCGCTACATAGACTTTATTAGGATATGGTAAAACTCCAAGTTTTGCCCAATTATTGAAGTGATCATAAAAGACTTTCTTCGCACTTTGATCAAGCGCGGGCAAGGCTTCTATCCTTGAACTTGTCTTACATGCTACTACTAATACGATAAAATATATTGGTATGAATCTTTTCATGCGCTTACAATAATTTCCTATTTAAATTTTAAAGATAATTAATTATCTCTGGCTACAACTCATGTAAGTTTATATGGTTGATTTTGTTTAGCTTAATCTTTGACCAGTCACATTTTCAATCTCAAAAATGTGACTTTGCACTGGCCTTTTCGGAGCGTACTTATATTTTATTAATTAATTCATCATTTTTTGTAACGCTGAGTTAAGATCGTGCATACCTTGCCGCACATTTAAATGGACTGCTTAAGCGGACACCTAATCCTATAGCTAACTTTATATTAAAATTTCTTCTTGATATTTTTTTCATTCTGTAAAATTTAAGGTAAAAATAAATAATGAAAAAATATTATTACCCACCAGAAAGGGCTTGCATAATATAAACTTCACTCTCAGGTTTTGTTTTGTCTGATAAATTAGCGCGATCATATATTAAATCGCCATCGACAAAAATATTAACATGCTCTCGCAATGTTCCTTGATCATCTAAGATGTAAGCAGCAATGCCTGGATAATGAGTTTCCAGTTGAGCCATTATATCTGAAATATTATTTGCATCTATTTCTAATTCCTCAATGGTTGGGAAGAAGCGTTTTAGAGCATGAGTGAATTTTACTTTAGGCATTTTTAAAAATAATGAATTATTTTCACTTTAAAGGTGGGAGTGAGATGAGGGTGAAGGTGAGTGTGTGTGATGAGTTCAAGACTAGATGAAGAAGTATAGTTTTAATATTTAGAAAAATTACTTACTTTGGAATCCTTACCAACATTATTAAAATAGAAATAAAAATCATGGATCAAGTAGCAATTAGATGGGGCATTATAAGTACAGGTAACATTGCCAATAAATTTGTTAAGGATTTAGGTTTAGTTGAAGGCGGACAAGCTTATGCGGTTGCTTCTCGATCATTGGATAAAGCGAAAGCATTTGCTGCAAATTATCATATGGAAAAAGCTTATAGTAGTTACCAAGAATTAATGCAAGATCCAAAGGTTGATATTATTTACATTGGCACCCCGCACGATTCCCATGCCGATCTAACTATTCAATGCTTGAAGGCTGGCAAGCCTGTCTTATGTGAAAAGCCATTAGCTGTTAATAAAACGCAAGTTCAATCAATCATTGACGCAGCCAATGAAAACAAAACTTTTGTAATGGAAGCGTTTTGGTCCCGATTTAATCCAAGTATTGAAAAGGTATATGCTTTAATTCAAGAAGGAGCGCTCGGAGATGTCAATTATTTAAATGTAGATTTTACATTTCTCAGAAATGATTCCCCGGAAAGTCGGCTTTTGAATTTAGATTTAGCAGGCGGCGCATTGCTTGATATGGGCGTCTACCCTATTTTTTTAAGTTATCTCATTTTCGGATATCCAAAACAGATTTTAGCGCTAGGTCGCTTTCACGAAACCGGAGCCGATATGCAAACGGGTATTTTATTCAAATATGATAATGGTATCGCCAATCTAATGACAGGGTTTAAATCTCGAAGTGATCTAGTGGCAAAAATTTATGGAACCGACGGTAGTATTTTCCTGAATGAACCGTGGCACGAGGCGCAAAGTTTTGAATTAAAAAAAGGGGAACAAATACAGACTTTTGATTTGCCTACTAAAGGCAAAGGCTTTACTTATGAAATTGAAGAATGTCATGGATGCCTGAAAGCTGGAGTAATTGAAAGTAGCAAATGGTCGCATCAGAACAGCTTAGATTTAATTTCTATTACGGATGAAGTTAGAAGTCAGCTAGGCTTGGTTTATCCTTTTGAGAAGGATTAGGAAGGAATGATAGCGTTAATGCTGAGTCCATACTAAAAAGTCCAATCTTAAAAATCATGTACTTAAATGGTAGAGAGAAAGGTCCAGCAGTTAGGAGACCCGATGTTGTTTAGTTACGCTTCAAAGAAGATTATATCGAACCTAGTATATATCAGGCTGATAGTTTATGGGTTTATAAGTTTATGATTTCCAAAAGTGTTTGAAGGCAGTACTCAGAACTTTTTGGCAAACAGGAATTTACAAGTCTAGACCCACCTTACTTTTTTTCATTTTCATTTTCATTTTAATTTTTCCAAAACTACTAGTGATGCTACATAACGGCTAGTCCCATTAGGTAAAGGATAATTCCTTAACTAAATGACATTGGTTAGGAGACCGGTTAAAGAGCTTGGACGAAACGGTCATCCGTTCTATAAAAAAAAATTGCATTTTTTTTGCCGATAGTTTTATAGGGTGGATTCAATGCTTAAATTATTCATTAAAAGCCAAAATAAAATAATAACAAAGGGCAGCTAATCTAATTAGCCGCCTGTTTGTTTGCCTTAAATGGCGTCTCAAGTAAATTGTTGGTGTTTTCACTCTGCTTCGAATGCATTGCTTAATATAGATACCTTTTAAAGCGGTATCGGCATTTGACCATTAGCTTAATAATGATCTACAAGTAAATTACTCATTCAAATAGTGGGTATTCAATTAGTGTTTCTTATCGTACTCAATTATTAAAAAATCCATTCCATAGTCAGCTTTAAAATTCTAAATAATAGAATTGAAAAAATGGGTGTTCAAATAGTGTTATCTTATTCTTTAATAAGCGTTTTGGTTCATCATTTCAAAAGCAGGAGTCCATCGCGCATCAACTTTAGGGTTCTCAATTCTAAAATAGATGACATTTCAAAATGGTGTTATCTAGTGTTTCATTTATAGGTCTCATAATGATTAAACTTATTCTTTAATAAGTCTGCTAGTTCATCATTTCAAAAGCAGGAGTCCATCGCGCATCAATTTTAGGGTTCTCAATTCTAAAATTTGATTCTCCTTAATCTGTCAATTTTTATTGTTTAGCGTTCTCATATATATGACTCTTACTTTTGAGTAAACGTTGGTAAAAAAGATATTTTTTTCTATTTTTTTTTAATACACTGATTATCAGTATTAAATAAAGTTATTGATTTAAATTTTTTCAGTTGCAACATCTAAATATTAATCAGAGTTATAAATTGGGGGTGGTGACCCTCGGAGGGTGGTGACCCTCGGAGGGTCCTATTCCGAGTCTGATAATATCTTCCCCAAAACCTCATTCACCTCCTCCGCATGCTCAAAAACCATAAAATGCCCACCTCCTTGAATCAAGTAAGTATTATGATTCTCCCAATTTTTAACAAGCCGATCTTTCGTCCCAATAATATTATAAATTGTCAATCCTTCAAAGGCTTCAAAATTAGAAATTGCCATTTGATGCATTGCCCACTTTGTAAATTTTGGATCTTGTTTATTCAGCATCTTGGAAAGTACCGTCTCCCTTCCCCACTCACCAAATTAAAGTAATGGCGGAAAATTCTTGAAAAATTGGATAGTTTAAAATTCGGAATCAGTTTATATAATTTTAAAGCAAGGGCTGGCTGGATGAACATTCTTAAATCTCGCTTATCTCGGAACGAACTTAAGAGCACGATTCTTTCCAATTTATAAAGATTTGCCAACTCGATAGCTATTAAGCCTCCAAAAGAAAGACCAATGATTAGATCATTACTATTGATAGTAATATCTTCGACTAAATGATCGGCATAAGATGCAAGGGTATACTTTTTATCAATTGGTTTCCAAGGAATAAAAACGGATTCATAACCTTTAATCGGTTTGATTTTTTGGAAGACGGTTTCGTCTGCACCAAGGCCTGATATGAAGATGAGTTTTGGCAAGTGAGTTTTTTTTACTAGTTAATTCTTTCGCGCTAAAGATAAAGTTAAAGTTGGGTAATAATTTTATTATCGATTAGGTGGTTACCTATTTTTAAATTTGGAATAAAGCTATAGTAATATTCTAATAACAATATTTAATTAACTAAACAAACTAATAAGAAATGAAGAAAGTTTTAATTTATTTTATTGCTATTCTTTTCACCTCTCTACTTCTATATTCCTGTCAAAAAGAAAATATTGGAGAGCACGATATTGATTTATCTGAGAAAACAGAAAACAGATCAAGTACTTTCCCTTGGCCTCATAGTATTGATGGAAGATTAGCATTTAGAACTTATGCAGAATACTTATCAACTTACAGCTCATTAGATAGTCATTTAGATTCTGGGGGAGATGGTCTTTCCATTAGAAAATTCACAAATGAAGGTAGACCAAATCGGTCATATAATCCACCAATTGAAACTGTTCATAATAAACTATTGAACGATTATTTCGTTGATCCAACAGTTCGATATCAACCATTTTTAACGGATCCAGTTGCGATGCAATTATTAAACGAACACTTTGAAATACAAATTGAAGATGTTGTGATTACTTATATAAATAACGCTGAAGTTTTAATTACATCAGTAGGCAATCAAAGAGTGATAAACCAAATCAGAGCTTTACCTAAAGGCAATCAATACAGTCCGACAGAATTACCAGATGAAGCCATTTGGTCAAGCTTAGACAATCTTGAATTGGAAATCGAGAACCGATCTCTTTGCGAATGTAGCGTTAATGTAGAGCAAACAAATTGCTGTGAGATGAGAGTGTTTGGGAATTGTAGAACACTAACTGGTGGAGCGGGTGATGGAACAGTAAGAGTTCGTTTTATTCCAGGAAATACGGTCTTAGATTTGATGTTAGTAGAACGGGTAAATGGAAATTATGAAGTTATAATTCCTAATCTTTGTGATCATCCTTTATACAATCCAAATGGGGAGGACAGAATAGATCTACAAGTTACTGCAGACGCTGATTGTAGTAATAAACAAAATAATGCTGATGGTACTTTATTTGCTAATAGATCGTGTGATCTATCAGAAAATGATACAGGATGGGAATGGGAATCTGAAGGTGAATTTGGCTTAAGTCATAGAACCGCTAACTATACTGGAAGCCTTTCTAAATACGAGGTTGCAGAGTCATATGCTAAACGATGGGTAGTTTTCAACCACCCTCTCTTTACTTTTGAAGGCTGGGTTCCTTTTGATGTAGCAAGATTAAGTGCATCTATCAGAGCAGATAGAAGTAATTTCTTTTGCCACTCAGTTTCTTCAGAACAAGAAAGAAATGAATGTTTTGATTGCTCACATCAGAAAGCAAGAGTAAATATAGGTTTGAGTCCAGAACCTCTCTCGTATTGTACAGGTGACGTTGTTGGTCGATTCACTATGGTATTTTTAGACAGCCCAACTTCTGCTTCATTTCTTGTTGGAGAAGGGATCGTTGAATATAATTGTTGTGACTAAAAATATTGAAAATATAATTTTGAAAAGGCTGCTCTTAAAAGGCAGCCTTTTTACTAATTATAAGAAAATATCACTTGTATGCGATTCGTAATAATTTAAAACCTAACCAACAACTTTATCGATTTCAAACGCACTCCCTTTCTAAAAGGACTATCCGCAACAATATTTATAAAATGAAGTTCGTCATTTGGCTGAAGCTTTTTAAATAATAATCTGCATTCTTCATTAAATCTAGCTCCCTTATTTGTTATATATCCTAATACCTCATTTTGTCGAATTGCTAAACAATTAAATCGAACCACGTTCCCCCTGTAACAACCTGTTTTATCCCATTGATGATTCGTTGCAGTAATCCTAATCTGTACATTTAGTCGAGCATAACTTATAGTATCTAAATCATGAAACAGACCAATATCTGGGGTCAAAGTTTCAAGTCTTCGCACTTTTAAATATCTACGCTCGAGTAAAATTGTATCTCCATGATCAATTTTAAATATATCAATAGCAAGTCCTGGAGAGGGATACTCAATAATAGGCTTTACCAACCAAGTGCATTCTTTGTTCCTTTCAAAAATTGCTTCTGTTTTTATAAATATATTTGAACAAGATTTTCCCTCAGTAACAACTTTAATTGGATTGTTAACATTATGGATTAGGATTTTATCATTTAAAATTTCCAATGCGGTAGATTGAGCATGAATATAACCTGTTACAAATATTAAGAATATTATAGAAATGATGCTATGCATATTTTATAAACGATAAGTCTTTCATTTATTGTCTGAAGGCTTCTAATGCCTACGAAAGGAAATTAGGTAAGCCTACCGCTTCGCGGCCAACAAATACAAGACCGCCATCCTAACCGCAACTCCATTCTCCACCTGCTGCAATATAATCGACTGATCAGAATCTGCTGCATCAGAGGAAAGTTCTACGCCCCTATTGATCGGGCCCGGGTGCATAATGACCACTGGTGAATTTAAGTTATCCAACATAGCTTTGTTTATGCCAAAGTATTGGGCGTATTCCCGTAAAGAGGGAATATATTTAATGTCTTGTCTTTCTAATTGAATTCGAAGTACATTGGCGACGTCTGCCCATTCTAATGCGTCTTTAATATTATACTCAACGCCTACACCTAACTTTTCGATGTAATGAGGAATCAATGTAGGTGGTCCGCAAACTTTTACTTTGGCACCTAATTTTTTCAAACAAAAGATATTACTTAAGGCAACTCTAGAATGTAAAATATCTCCAACGATAACCACTTTCTTCCCAGCCAAATCTCCTACTTGCTCCATCATCGAGTAAGCATCCAATAAAGCTTGGGTTGGATGCTCGTGCGTGCCATCGCCCGCATTGATGATGTTTGCATCAATGTGATTAGCTAAGAAAGCAGGCGCTCCTGGAGCAGGATGGCGCATCACCACCATGTCCACTTTCATGTAGAGAATATTATTTACAGTATCTAGGAGGGTTTCTCCTTTTTTCACGGAAGAGGAAGAAGAGGAAAAGTTGACAACATCGGCTGACAATCTTTTCTCTGCTAATTCGAAGGATAATTTTGTGCGAGTTGAATTTTCGAAAAATAAATTTGCGACGGTAACATCTCTTAAAGATGGTACTTTTTTAATGGGTCGATTAATTACTTCTTTGAAATTTTTGGCGGAGTCAAATATGAGATGCAGATCATTTTCGGTAAGATATTTTATACCTAGAACATGTTTGGTGCTTAATTCCGCCATTAGTTAATTCGTTCTTTTTTTAGATAATAAAACAACTTTGTCTTCTCCGTCAATATGCTCCCACTCCACTTTTACATAGGCTTCTCCTACTGCATCAATTGTGATTCCTTGATAGTCCGCTTGAATCGGTAAGTCTCTATTAAATCTTCGATCTACCAAACTGAGTAATTCTACTTTTGCAGGTCGACCAAAATCTTGCAATGCCGCCAAAGCAGCTTGCACGGTTCGACCAGTGTATAATACATCATCAATTAAAATGATATTTTTATGTTCGAGGAAGAAGTCAATTTCGGTATTGGCCGCTTTTAAAATTTTACCACTAGTCCTAAAATCGTCTCGGTAAAAAGTAATATCTAATTTACCATACTCAAAATCCTTTTTCTTGGTGATCTTTTCCAAACGATTTAAAACACGATCAGAAAGCAATGCGCCCCTTTCTTGAATACCAATGATGGCAGTATTCTCAAAATCCCCATAATTCTCAATTAACTCATGACACAAGCGGTCAATGGTTAGTTGAAAACGTTCTTTTTTCAATATGGTTTTTCCGCGACTCAATTTGCTTTTTTATTATTTATAACAAAGAAACATATTCTATTTAAAAGCAGCTTTATATTTAAGTTTAAAAATTAGCTACCTCTTCTATTTTTTTGCCTTTTTAGCCCAATTATCTCTCAATCCTACCGTTTTATTAAACACCAAATTGTGATCAGTCGTGTCCGGATCCACAGCAAAGTAGCCCAATCTTAAGAATTGGTATTTATCACCTGCTTTCGCATTGGCTAATGCCGGTTCTAAATAGGCCTTTTCAATCACCTCCATACTTTCTGGATTTATAAATTCCATATAGTCTTTATCTTTATGACCATCTGGTTTTTCATCCATGAATAATCGATCATACAAACGCACTTCGGCATTAATTGCATGCGCGATCGAGACCCAATGTAATGTACCTTTTGCTTTTACCCCAGAAGTATCTTCCCCAGATCTACTATTTTCATAATAGGTGCAATAGACAGTGGTCGGTTCTCCATGTTCATCTTTATCAAAACGATCACAGTGCAAAATATAAGCACCTTTTAATCGAACATCTCTTCCCGGTGATAATCTAAAATATTTCTTTGGAGGATCTTCCATAAAATCTTTTCGCTCCACATAGATTTCTCTTGAGAATGGTACTTCTCTTTTACCGCCATTTGGATCTTCTGGATTATTCTCAATAGACAACATTTCTGTTTTATCTTCTGGATAGTTCGTAATGACCACTTTCAATGGATTCAAAACTGCTAATGCTCTATTCGCAATTTTATTTAAATCCTCTCTAACGCAAAATTCTAAAAGTGAAACATCAATCACATTTTCCCTTTTTGCAATCCCAACTCGAGTTGCAAAATTCCGAATCGCGGAGGCCGTATAACCTCTCCTTCTCATTCCAGAAATGGTTGGCATCCTCGGATCATCCCAACCGCTCACATGTCCTTCACTCACTAGTTTTAAGGATTTTCGTTTACTGGTAACGGTATAATTCAAGTTCAATCTCGCGAACTCTATTTGTCTTGATGGAAATGCATCCAATGTTTCTAAAAACCAATTGTACAATGGTCTATGGTTTTCAAATTCTAATGTGCAGATGGAATAGGTGATGCCTTCTAAGGAATCAGATAAGCCATGTGCAAAATCATACATTGGATAAATGCACCAATCATCTCCAGTTCTATGGTGCATTACTTTTTTAATTCTATAAATGGTTGGATCACGCATTAACATGTTAGGAGAAGTCATATCGATTTTCGCTCTCAAAATTCGACTTCCCTCATCAAACTTGCCTTCCTTCATGCCTTCAAATAATTCCAAATTCTCTTCGATGCTTCTAGCTCGAAATGGACTGTCTACGCCAGGCTTAGTTGGCGTTCCTTTCATCTCTGCGATTTCTTCAGCAGAAGAATCATCCACATAGGCTTTTCCCAATTTGATTAGCTTGACAGCAAAATTATAAAGCTCATCGAAGTAATCAGAAGCAAAGAACTCTCTGTCTTCCCAATCAAAACCTAGCCATTTAATATCAGCTTTTATCGCATTTACATATTCCGTTTCTTCCGTGACTGGATTAGTATCATCAAAACGCAAATTGGTTTTGCCATTATATTTCTCTCCCAAACCAAAGTTCAGACAAATAGATTTTGCATGACCAATATGTAAATATCCATTCGGTTCAGGTGGAAAACGTGTTAGAACGGTTCCCTTATGTTTACCGGTTTCAAGATCTGCTTCAATGATCTCTTCGATAAAATTTAAAGATTCTTTTTTTTCTTCGCTCATAACATTTACATTCTTTCTGGCATTTCAATTCCTAATAATTCCATTGCATTTTTCAAAGTCTTTGCCACCTCTTCACTTAAGCAATATCTAAATGATTTGGTGGGCATATCTTCTTCATGACTCAAATTATGTTCTCCGTAGTAACGATGATACAAGCGGGAAAGTTCATAAGTATAATTTGCAATGGAAGATGGATCAAATTCTTTTGCCGCGGCAATTAAAGTGTCTTCAAATTCTATTAATTTTACAATCAGTTCTTTTTCTTCATCTAATATTTCATAGCTACTAAAGTCTGCTTGCTCAAAGCCATCCATTTTTCTTTTTATAGATTGAAATCTAACGTAGGCATTTTGAATATATGGGCCTGTCTGACCATGCATATCTACAGATTCTTTAGGATCGAAAATCATGCGTTTTTTTGGATTGACTTTAATCATAAAAAACTTCAATGCAGCCATTCCTATTTTTCGATTAATTGCTGCTTGTTCAATTGGATCGCTTCCAGCATGACCGCTTTCTTCGGAGGCTTTTCTTGCTTCATTAATTACTTCTTCAATCAAATCGTCCGCGTCTACAACTGTTCCTTCTCTAGATTTCATTCTGCCTGAAGGCAGCTCCACCATTCCATAAGATAAATGATGTAGGCCATCAGCAAAAGGTGCTTTCATTCTTTTCAATGTTTCAAACAATACTTTAAAATGATAATCTTGCTCATCCGCAACAGTATACACCATATTATTCATTCCAAAGTCTTCATATCTCAAATGAGCGGTCCCTAAATCTTGCGTCATGTAAACAGAGGTTCCGTCTCCTCTAAGTAATATTTTCTCATCTAATTTTGCATCAGTCAAATCGACCCAAATTGATCCGTCTTCCTTTTTGAAGAACAATCCTTCATTCAGCCCCTTCTCAATTATATCTTTCCCTAATAAGTAAGTATCAGATTCATAATACAACTTATCGAATTCAACTTGCAGCATTTCATAGGTTGTCTCAAAACCTTCATACACCCAATTATTCATTTTTGTCCACAATGCCTTTACCGCTTCATCATTATTTTCCCACTTTAATAGCATTGCTTTTGCTTCCTTCCCTAAAAGGCTAAAGTCATTGAAATATTTATTCTTATAGCTTCTAAAAAAGGCTTCTTCACTTTGATTTTCTTTAGCTAGCCTTTTAAAAGTCGCTTTGCCTTCTGCTGTACTTTGCCAATCTGCATATTCTTTTTTGAATCTAGTTTCAAACTCCACATAATACTTCCCAACGAAAAAATCACTTTTCATTCCTGTGCTTTCTGGGCTTGCTCCTTCTCCAAATTTCTCCCAAGCCAACATACTTTTACAAATAGCAATTCCTCGATCGTTGACGATTTGAGTTCGAATTACATCAAAACCAATGGCTTTATAAATATTTGAAATAGACCAACCAAGCAGGATATTCCTGATATGACCTAGGTGTAATGGCTTATTGGTATTTGGCGACGCAAATTCCACCATGATTTTTTGATCCGTTTTGGCCTGCCAACCATACTTTTCTGCCTTTCTAATTTCGTTTAAGGCAGCCATCCAAAAGTCATTACCAAATTCTAAATTAAGAAATCCTTTTACAATATTGAAGGCTTCAGCCTTACCTTGTTCCACGAAATAAGTACCCAAGTCCTGTGCTATTTCTTCTGGCTTCTTCCTTGCCATTTTTGTAAATGGGAAACAGACAATACTATAATCTCCTGGAAAATCCTTACGAGTTACATTGACTAAAACGGTGCTTGCTTCAATCTCCTGATCGTAAAGGCTTTTAATTCCTGCTGCTACATCATTTCTTAATGCATTTACTGCACTCATAATTCTCTTTATTTAGCTAGCAAAGGTATTCTTTTTGTATTAATATTTAAAGAAGCTGAATATGGTTTGTCCATAATTTCTAATATCAAAGCATTGCTCATGATTTTCAAAATTGTGTTTTGGATTATGTTCTAATACAAACCAACCTTCTGGGGTCAACATTTCGCCCTTGAGGATTAAACCCGGGATTTCTCCAATGTTGGGCAATGGATAAGGTGGGCCAGCAAAAATGTAATCATATTTCGCTGAATTTCTTTTAATAAATTTAAAAACGTCCGCTTGAACGATATTGATATAATCTTCTATTTTTAACTCTGCGGATATTTTTTTCACAAAATTAACACAACCTCTAAAGCGATCTACGTAAGTAACATCTTCGCAGCCTCGAGAGATAAATTCATAAGAATGATTTCCAGTACCTCCAAATAAATCGAGGACTTTCAAATCTTCAAATTCAAAATTATTATATAGAATATTAAATAAAGCTTCTTTTGAATAATCTGTAGTCGGCCTAGTGGGCCAATTCTTAGCTGGTGGGTAAAATTTTCTTCCTTTAAATTGTCCGCCTATTATACGCATGTGGATAGGCCGTAAAGGTCAAAGATCTGGTGTTGTGCTATTTCTTTTTTCAGACTTATTGGCTTTGCTGGATTTGCATAATGTAAATTTCTAACATAACGATAAAGCTTAGCATAAAATTCCGCATCAGCGGTAAAATGACCTGATAAATATACATCCGTAATTTCAGGATCTAGATTAAATTGCTTTAATACGAGCATTACATAGTAAAGAAAATCCTCTGTAGATTTAAACTTAAAAAAATTGGCAAACTCTAATTTTCGCCCATTGTACAAAGTAATAATCAAATAATCTTCAATCACATGCACATTCAGCATGTTTCCTAATTTTCCTAAGGTAATTTTATTTAAATGACTTACAATTGGATTTAATACGTGGTAGGATTTAATATTGCTAAAGTAAGTATTTAGTGTTGAATCCAAAGTTTCATTCAAGGGATACACAATGCGAATATCCAGACCTTTTAATCTGTCGGAGGTTACTTTTTCTCCTGGACGCCAAGGATGAGTATTTTCCATATAGGTTTCTAGCTCTTTAGATTTAAATAATTCTCCAGGAATTAAGGTAAATCTAGGCTCTACATAAGCGATTTTAATTTGCTTAAGAGAAAAATCATTAAATCCATTAGCATTAAATAATGCGGTCCACGAATCGATAGAATTATCCTTGGGTAATTCGAAAGAAGCGTAATTACCAATCTCTTCGTTGAAGGTATCCCCTAAGCTATAAAAAAAACTGTCCGAGCTAATTAGCGCAGACAGTTTAGTATAATTTTTATTTGTATTTTCTGTTGTTATTCCCAATTACCTGATAATTGTGGTTTAGACATATTGCCGAACTTAAGGGATTTTGCTGGATCGTATGAATTGTCATACTGCGCATATTTTGGATCAGCATAGTCTCCCATGAAGACTTTATAGAAAGTGCCTACTTCTACCACATTCACTAACGTTTGCTGATAAGTAGTCGTATCTGATTTTATAGAAAATTTCTCTCCATTACCATAAGGAACGTATTCTAGAGAGTCTAGCTTGAGCCCCATAGATTGAACAGAATCTATAGCTGGAAATAGAATGGTATCTCTGGTTACCTTATCCATATTTTCAGGATCATCAGGATCTCCAGTTATTTTTTCTACTTTAATTACTCCAGTATTTAACACTTGGCGTAGCGTATCAAAGCTATTGGCATATTCACCAGTCACCATCATATAAACTTTTTGAGCTTCTCTAACTTTCATTAGCTGATCAACCACAGCTTGTCTACGCTGATCTTTGACCGTTTTGAATTTAATAGGTTCTGAGATACTTCCGTAAAGCAGGTATCCTAGCCCAAAAATTATTGCAACTAACACCAAATTAATCAGAATCTTCATACGTTATATTTTGTTTTCTTTAAGCTTCTTCGCAAGTATAATATTTTTTTAGCAAATATCGGAGGTTTTAAAATCAAATTCCTACAATAAAGCTACCTTTAATTTATAATTTTTTCAAAATGGCAACAATCTTAGCAATAGAATCGTCTTGCGATGACACCAGTGCCGCCATTATTAAAGATGCAATAATTTTAAGTAATGGTGTAGCGACTCAAAAATTACATGAAAAATATGGTGGTGTAGTTCCCGAAATTGCATCTCGTCAGCATCAAATAAATATCTTGCCCGTGGTGCAGGAAGCGCTAAAAGAGGCGAATGTGAGTAAAACTGAGTTAGATGCCATTGCCGTTACCCGCGGTCCTGGTTTAATGGGATCTTTACTAGTAGGTATTTCATTCGCAAAAGCTATGGCTTTAAGCTTGAATATTCCAATAATCGAGGTAAATCATATGCAAGCGCATGTGCTCGCTCATTTTATTGATCCACCACAACCTAAGTTCCCATTTCTATGCTTGACCGTTTCTGGAGGCCATACTCAAATTGTGTTGATAAAAGACCCCTTGACTATGAAAGTTCTAGGCAACACGAAAGATGATGCTGCAGGTGAATTATTTGATAAATCAGGCAAAATGTTAGGTCTAGATTATCCAGCTGGGCCTATCATAGATAAATTAGCTAAGCATGGTCAAGAAAAATTTAAATTTCCGGAAGGTAAAGTAAACGATCTAGATTTTAGTTTTAGCGGTGTAAAAACGGCCATTCGCTATTTCCTAAGAGATAATGTCAATGAAAACCCCAATTTTATAGCTGAAAACTTAAATGATATTTGTGCCTCTATCCAAGCCAACATTGTCCAAACGCTGATAAAAAAACTTAAAATAGCGGCTAAGAAATTAGAAATCAAAGAAATTACCATTGCCGGTGGAGTTTCCGCAAATAGTGCATTGCGAAAAGCCTTAGAAAAGACTGGAGCGGAATTGGGTTGGAATACCTATATCCCAAAGATTTCCTATTGTACAGACAATGCAGCAATGATCGCTATGGCCGCGCATTATAAATATGAGGCGGGATTGTTTGCGGATCAAAGTATAAAGCCGGAAGCTAGATATTGTTTTTGAGTTTGATAAGTTTATAGGTTTATAAGTTTTTGCACGGCGAAGCCGTTTTATGTGCTGAAGGCACATTGCGCGGCGAAGCCGCATTGGTCCCTTTTATTATCAAAATCGTCGATTATTCCCGGCCAAATGGCACTAAATCAATATATTTATAGTTCTTAATAGTGTTCTAAACATATAACTATTTGTAAAGCATTAAAATACACAGCATGTCAGAAGAAACAGAAGGTAATGTAGACAGTATCATTAGAAATCATATGATTTGGTCCATGGGCGCAGGAATGATTCCTGTACCAATCGCAGACTTTTTTGCAGTAAGTGCCATTCAGCTCGATATGGTCAGACAGATGAGTAAACTCTACGATATTGACTTTAAGGAAAACCAAGGGAAAGCAGCTATAACTAGTTTGACTAGTAGTGGATTAGCGAAGTTAGGGGCGAGAGCAATAATTAAATTTATTCCTGGAATTGGATCTGTTATCGGAGGGATTACAATGGCGGTAATGTCTGGTGCATCTACCTTCGCTTTAGGGGAAGCTTTCAAAAAACATTTTGAAACGGGAGGTACCTTCCTAGATTTTGATAGTGATCGTTTGTCAAAATTTTATAATGAGAAATTTGAAAAGGGAAAGGAGTACGCAGAAGAAATTAAAAAGAAGCAAGAAGATGAGAAAGATGCTGCAACCAAAGTGGCAGTAGATGAAGCAGTGGCTAAAGCTAAAGCAGAAGTAAAAGCAGAAATTACCACTGAGAATCAAATTGATGCAAGCGCCGATGCCCAGACTTCGATTGATAAATTAAAGGATCTAGCGAAACTTAAGGAAGATGGAATTATTACGGATGAGGAGTTTTTGACGATGAAGAAGAAGATTATTGAAGGGTAATGGGTTTAGGCAGGACTTTAGGAGTTAGGAGTTAGGAGTTAGGAGTTAGGAGTTAGGAGTTAGGAGTTAGGAGTTAGGAGTTAGGAGTTAGGAGTTAGGAGTTAGGAGTTAGGAGTTAGGAGTTAGGAGTTAGGAGTTAG
>Ga0209187_1000474_pt1 | contig 68788 bp, 66 predicted proteins | sample BantaG_FD_187430 | JGI IMG/M metagenome (GOLD analysis project Ga0209187, IMG submission 187430) | Marine algal microbial communities from Bantry Bay, Ireland - BantryBay_4 metaG (SPAdes) (version 2) | ecosystem: Host-associated > Algae > Red algae > Unclassified | place: Bantry Bay, Ireland...
AGGAGAGAATAGATGTCTCCTGATGGTAGCTAACGCTTAAAAATCAGTAAACCAGGTCAAAAACGACGAAATTGCGGTGGCAGCACCGATGCAATACAATCTAAAGAACGTCAACATCAGCAAACGAAATAACCTCAATCAAAAAACGTCGTTTCTGGATGGGCACTAGCTAATGGCAGTTAGTGCTGCTAACATCTTCACAACTTCAAAGACATAAAGAAAAATGACTCGTATGAGAGCAAATAAATTATGAGCCAGGGTAAATCAACGCAAAACGAACCCTACAAAGTTGAGGTTGAGGCCGGAGAAAGCTATTTCTGGTGCGCTTGCGGTATGAGCAACAATCAACCATTCTGTGACGGCTCGCATAAAGGGTCAGAATTCACCCCTTTCAAATATGTGGCTGAAACCAGCAAAACCGTGCCTTTCTGTGGCTGCCGCACCAGCGGCAATGCGCCATTGTGCGACGGCAGCCATCGAGCTCTCGACGACTGAAAATGGCTGAGCCTGCCAGAGGCAAGGTTTTTGTCTCTAGCAGTGCTCATTCCCTTTAGTCAAGCGGTACGCCGCGCAATTAACTTGCTATTATTACCGCTCTGTCGAACAACTTCTCAATTGAAACAAACCGTGAATTACGCTTTACGCCACATCAATCCCAGCGTCCTACCAAAGCTGGTTGTTATGGTGTTCAACGGCACATGGAAAAGAATCTAAATATACTATGCGCTCTGCCCAATCACTGTTTGTTGCCTGGCTCCACTCAATGCAGACACGCTGTTCAAAACAGCCTGGTTCAGTGGGGTATGAGTTGGAGCACCGCCAAGTAAATTTGAAAGCGAGCCGCCATCCATCCGAATTTCGTGGTTCCAGAGATATCGCATCGATACGATATCGCGCATCAGCGGTAACACAAGTCCGAGCATTCTAAACAAGGTCCAAGGCAAGTCACTGGTTTTAAGTCCTCCAGCCAGTTCACCAGTTAGTCCGTTAGCCGAACCACCAGCCGTCCCATTGGCAAGCTGATTACCCAACCCAGCTAGCTTTAATTCCGATTCGATCACAGTTTGCAATTGCGTAAACGAAAACACATGACCTGCAAACGGTAATACCATGTGATGCGGCAGCGTCGCATCAGCAACACGAATCGACAACACCTCTTCACAAGCTTTTGCAGCATCCGGTAAATAGGCCCATGTGTGGTTTACGTTGGCAGGACCAGCAAACGTAAGCTTGTTTTTATGGACGTTTTTCGTTAGCTCCTTAAACCAGTTAGGGCCTTGAATATTATGCCCAAAAAAATCACCAAAACGCATTATTGTCGAGCGCAAACCACGATCAGCTGCATCTGCAATCATGCCCTCCAGCACTGCCCGAATTTCACCTTTTTCATTAATCGGAAGGTTGGGAGTGCTCTCGTAAACGACCCCATCTTTGGGAATACCAGCGTTGTAGATATTGCCAACAAACAGCAGGTGCGCCTGATTTGAAATGGCCAGCTCTATTATCGCTTTTGTGTATTTGATCATCAGCGGATCCCACTTTGGATAAGGCACGTTAACCGCGTGAACAATGACGTCGACTTTGCTGACAGCGTTTGACATAACAGACGCATTTTCCAAATCTCCTGCAATCCACTGAACGTTAGTCAGCTCGGGTTGATCAGCCTTTCGGGTTAGCGCCCTCACCTGCCAACCGGTGCCAGCCAGATGTCTTAGCAGACTGCTACCAAAGCTCCCGGTCGCGCCAAGAATAAGGGCAGTTTTTTGATGGTTTTTTATTTGTTCGTTCATGCGTTTTAGCCTTTTGTGTCATGTTGTTCGCCTGAGACACACAATATCGACCCATTTACGAATAGTGAATATCAAGGTACTGCACTGAAATATGCAATAATGCATACATCAATAAAATCAGGAAGTTACTATGGACTGGAATCTCATCCGCTCTTACCTGATGGTCGCCGAGCACGGCTCAACCCTAAAAGCCGCGAAGCACCTGGAAGTGACTCAATCCACCATCAGCCGACACCTGTCCGAACTGGAACGGCAACTATCGGTACAGCTGTTTGATCGCCGTAAAACGGGCCTTGTCCTGACCGAAAAAGGCCTCGAATTATTGGATTATGCCAAGCAAATGGACAACGTTGCCGACCAGATGCAATCACAGGCCTCGCACTATTCCAGCACCGTTAGTGGCACGGTTAGGGTCAGTGCAAGTGAGGTGTTGGCCGTCAATGTGTTGCCCCATTGTCTGGATACCATCCTGAATGAGAACCCAGAGCTGCAGATTGAAATAGTGGCCTCAAACGAAGCTGCTAATTTGCTTTTAAGAGAAGCTGACATTGCTCTGCGAATGTTCGAGCCACGGCAGCAAGACCTTGTTTCACGACACCTGTTGGACATACCGGTTGGGTTTTATTCACACCAAAGCTATTTCGAAAATCATGGCACGGTGAAATCAATACAAGATTTCAGTGCTCATCGATTTATCGGCTTTGACGTAAACACTTTGTTTATCGATGGTGCAAAGCGTTTTGGAATAAAGTTAAAACGAGATGATTTTAAAATTCGCACCGATTCAATTTGTGCACAGAATCAATGTGCCATTGCAGGACTTGGATTGGTAGCGATGCAAGACAAGTTAGCGAAAAGAATACCTGGAATGAAAAAAGCGAATTTGGGTGTCGATCTTCCAGCCTTACCGCTTTACATCGTTGCACAACAGGAACTACGAGCATCCCGAAAATTACGTGTGGTCTATGACACCCTGGCCGAGAAACTGTTGGAATTTTATGGTGAGTGAATGCCGTTAAGTTTATCTCTTCAAGTCCCAGTATGGCTCCCAATGATACCGCATGTACACCGTGGCTTCCAAACGTTCAAAAATTTTAAACAACCCATACAATGTTCTATCAAAAAATATAAAATCCTCATCCAATGTTTCCATGCCAGGCATATCATGTGTTTTTTGCATAAATTGGTAAGCTTGGTGGGTGTAATTGCTGTTTTCTTTAAAATCAAATGAATCATCTTTGATAGGTTTGGACATCCACTCGCCGAAGGGACGCATCATTTCAGCGTAATCATCACGATCTCCAAATCTAATGGTGGTATTCAGCTTTTTGTAAGCTGAAACAATTCGATCAAAGTCATTAACATAAAACGCATAAAGTAGTTCTGGCATATTTTCAGTAAAGCGCTTACCCAATTTCTTTACGCAGCCAAAATCAATCAATGCAAGATCACCATTTTCCTTTATCAAAAAATTTCCTGGATTAGGGTCGGCATGCACGCGTCCCAGCCTCATCGTGCTGGTAAAAAACAAATCGTATATCAGTTGCGCGGCTCGGTTGCGCTGTGCCTGCGTGGGGTTAGTCGCCAACCAATCATCCAGATGCTGACCATCGAGCAACTCCGTTGTAATCACTCTGGCACTGCAATATTGGTCATATACGCACGGCACTTGTATACCTGCTATTGCTAATTTATCTCTAAACCAACGCGTGTTTTCCGCTTCCAGATTATAATCAGTTTCTTCCATCAGTCGTTCGCTAATCTCAGACATGATTTTTTCCAAGACACTTTTTGATGGTTGACGCTCCTTTGGCAGAAAATTCACACCATTGCTCGAGAGTTTTTTCAGTAGTTTCATGTCACTTTCAATCGTGACGTGAATACCTGGATACTGTACTTTTACTGCAGCTTGCTCGCCTGTGGGGAGCTCTGCCTTGTGCACTTGCCCCAAACTTGCTGCGGCAAATGCGTCAGGATAAAAACTGGAAAATAAATTATTTGGTATATCGCCCAGCTCGCTCACGATTATCTTGTTTACTAACACACGATTCAGTGGCGGCACGCGATGATATGTTTTCGAGAGTTCATTGCGAACACGTTCGGGAAGCAACTCACTTTCCATACCCAGCATTTGCGCCAGTTTCACAGCCGTACCTCTTAATTGCGCAATAGCTTTAAAAAGTAATTCAGCTTGTTGATCTTCTTGCTTTTCTTCTTCAAGTAATTGCGCAGGCTCGCTGAGAAACCGTCGCTTGGCTTTTCCTTTAAGTCTGCCAACACCCATTTTTATTGCCGTGGAGCCAACAACGCCGGCGCGGGCTAACTGCGTACTGGGGATTTTGCTCATTCCGCCTCTCCCATAAATCGTCGCTTAGCCGCTTTTAATTCTGGTTGTTGAGTAAATGAGTCCAGCGAGCTCATGTGCTGCAGCACATGTGTTCTAAACATGAAGGAAAACATGTCCAGCGTTTTACCAATCACACCACCAATCAACAGCTGTGCAACTATTTCGATACTTTGAGCCACCAGTTGCGTTGTATTGGCAAATTCATCGGACGAGTCTTTTAGCCAATACGCCAAAATTGCAGTTTGATAGTCCCAAAACATGGCCGGTAATAAATCCTGGTAAGGCTGTTCTGGCATCTCTCCGGCCTCTATGGCCGCGTCGATTAGCTCAATCACGATGGTTTTTAATATGTTTTTTGAATCTTGAAGAAGCTCGTGCCCGACTCGCGGTGCCGCGTAGGTTTGCGCAAACACTTCATTCAAAAACTCACGAGCGGGAAGCCACATACGTAATTCAAGTTCAACGAGCTGGTGTAATTGCTCTTGCAGAGTGTATTCGTGAAAGTCATCAATGGTTTTTAATTCAGCCATAACTTGCTGCTGGACATACTCGCAATAACCGTAAAGCAGCTTTTCCTTAGTGGAGAAATAGTTGTAAATCGTGGCATCAGCAACGTCAGCCGTTTTCGCAATCTCGCGCATTGATGCCTTATCGAAGCCCTTCTCACTAATCACATCGACAGCGGCTTCCAAAAGCCTGATTCGGGTCTGCTCTTTGACTTTGCTGCTTATCTTCATCGTTTTAGCCTGATTAATCGCTATACATTAAAATAGTATATTTTGACTCTAATGTATAGCGTTTTCATTTAAACAAAAATCGACCCTCTGTGTTGTGAGCTGGATTAATAAAAATGTCTTTTCCAATCATATTTATTGCTCAATACGTGATTAATCATGTATTGTGTCGTCATCATGAAAACCAACAAAGAATTCGTGCTTACCCTGCTTTCTGCGGCAGCAAAAGTCGAGCGCCGCCTTGATCGAGCTCTATCGTTAAGGCGTGGTGTCAGCTTCACCGAATACAACATGCTGAGCCAACTGCAAACCAAGTTTAACGGTGCAGCCACACGCGTTGACTTGGCACAGGCCGTTAACCTGACACCATCGGCCATAACCAGAGCATTAAAACCGCTGGAGAAAATAGGTTTTGTCGTCACTGAAAAAAGTGATCGTGATGCCAGAAGAAGCTTGGCAAAACTGACCGCTGCTGGCGAGGAATTACTCTCAGATGCCAACGCTATTGTGCAAGATGAAATTGCACTGTTAGAAATACAAGCCGACAATCGCGATGCGCTGTTGAGTTTTTTGAAAAGTATTTGAACGGTTGAGCTAAATTGTCCGAGGGAGCACTGACACAGCGCTCAGGCTGTAAGTAAATCTTGTCGCCACTGATGCTGGTCTACTGCTGGAATCTATTAACGACGCATCTTTTCAAGAATTACTTGGTTCTGAACTACAAGCTTTAAAAGCGTCCTATTTCAGCCTCAGCTAGACTTGGTAATAGTTCATCCGCTCGCTGTAATGTTACTTGAGGAGGTAAGCTTAGCGTTGCAACCGCAGAATGACGTGCCGGAATTATCAAGAGCAGTCCATCTACCGGAAGTAAACGACATTATTTTGCCTTCCATAAATATTTACCGATGAATATACGTAATAACCGCAATTGCGATTAAATCGGGCATCTAATCGGTTGCCGCAAACCAGTTGCCGATTTCTGAAATTGCGATTGCCAGTGGGTTCAAGAATGCATCGCATCTTGGTGCACATTTTAAGCAGGAGTATAGTCAAACAACAGCGAAGTTCCGTCACGCCAGTGGGTCCGCAACCAGAATAAGTCGGTTTCGGACCCAGGCTTCTAACCTTTTAAGCAATATGGTGTCTATCCTCATTGAATGAGCGGGAAAGTGCACAGCGAAGGGTCGTTTTTGATCGTCGGATGCAATGTGACCAAATGAATTGGGTCAATACTGATCGCAACAATGATATAAGCCCGTAGTCCGGTGATACAAGCACCGCATCAACTTCGATTTTTTCATCAGCTAGTGACTATATCGGGAATGCAATATAGAACGTTCCACTAGATACAAATCGTTGAAGTTCCTCACCTGGGATAACAGCGATCTCAGGCTGTCTAGGGTCTCCAAATACTTTTTCAATTCGTTTTTAAGTAATAATTCGCCATATAAGAATTATTTGCACATAGACCATACTATGTCTATATTTGCGAAAATACTGGGTGCCACAGAGCCTTAAAACTAGATCATAACGTCCTTTATGATCTATAAGTGAGGCTAAGTCAGTACTCATCCCAGCCCCCCAAAGTGTCGTTGAGTGGCAATCTACCGCGCTCTGTCTCTTACTCTACTTTTGTTACTAGCGTATCACTATCAAAACGGCCGAGTCGGGGTCCAACAATGAGCACTGCCGCCAACGCTAACCCATCACCGGTACCGTGCACCACGGTTGCAAAGGCAAAATCGATGAATCCAAGTTGAGCTAACCATACCGGTGTACCTTCACCGATAACGCCACCTCAAACCCAATGTCCAACCAATGGATAAAACACTGCTGCCTTCAAAGCGCTGATGATGAGGTAACCAGACAATCGAGTTCGTTCTGGCAAAGCGCCACCAACAACTGTCGCAGCAGCGCTACAAAAAACCAACTAATACGAAAAGAAAGCGGTAGCGCCATCAGCATGATCTTTCATGAACATGCTTGTGCCATAAAAGCCAGAAGGCTCTCCCACGCCATACATAATGCCGAAGCCGGCAGCCCAGTAAACGAGCGCTGCCACTATAAAATCCATCAGATTTTTGCAGGCGACATTAATATTATTTATCTGACGCACCAAACCGGCTTCAAGCATGCAAAATTCAATTTGCATGGTCATCACCAGAAAAGCGCTGATCAAAATCCAGCGAGTATCGAAGGGCGTAAATTCGGTCACAGTACACAGGTTCGGTTCAGGCCATCAATTAACAGCCGCATAAAGCACTATAATTATCGTAAAGCCGTTCATTCAAAATAGAACGGTCATATGTTTTGTGAAAAAGTGAAACTATAATGGGACTGATAGTACGGAGCTAAGTTGATAACTCGTGATGCAGGCGGGGTTTAATTTCGCAGAAACGTTGCTTGATTCACATTTGCGGGCCTGCGTGACGTTAGAGCCGCAGTCATCGAGAGTATTGAATTACAACCATGATCAGGCTCAATCAACACAGTAGTAATGAACATTTTGTAAAGTGTTTAGCGCCGTGTTCAGCTTACAAGTCTCTATTTAAGTTCATACAGAATGCCGGGGCACTGCTCCTCATTGTCCTCACGATTCGTACGCTTGATTGCTCTGAACCCATGATTTTCATAAAAACGAATGGCCTTCGCATTTTCCTGAAATGTCCATGAGCGCACGGGGCGCAGAAGAGAGCTAAGCGTAAACTGCAGCAGTTGCGTACCAGTTCCCTTGCCTACAAAACCAGGCGCAAGGTACAGCTGATCTATCCATCCAACTTGTTTTTCCCCGACTGAGCCTTCCTCGACTGAGCCTTCCCTGACTGAATCAGCGACCGATGTTGCTGGCACGCCAGTATCTTCGCTATTGATTTATGCCAGCCAGACGTCGCCAGTGGGTATGAATTTTTTACGTACCCAGTGACGCATTTCAGTTTGCGAATGCGGCGATTTTGCATAGGGTAAATACTTAAGCCGCGATGAAATGAGAATTTGCACCACAGTATCGACGTCTTCTATCTTGGCTTCTCTAATCTGCATAGTTATTTGAAAATGGCTAAGCAGTATCCAATACTTTTTCGAGATGCCAAACTTTGGATGCGATTTTCCAACCATCAGCCCCATTTACAAATGACAAATGATCTACAAACACATTTTGATGTGCTCGCAATCTTATCTTAACCACAGCACTGTTGGGAGATAACCAGTCAATCATCAAAATTTCATCTTCTCTTTTTTGATGCTTACTTGCCGGTGATGAGCGACCCGATACATCTGCAGCAAAACTGGCAATCGGTTCTACGAATACTTCTCCATTATCAGCATCGAATAGACTCGAGCTTTCATGAAAAACCGAGTTGAGTCTTTCTACATCACAGTAATACAATGAATCGAAGTAGGTTTGTATGGCATTTAACAATGTATCAAGCGAATTCATAGTAACCTCAGTTTCAATTAACGGTGTGGCAATTATTAAACGTTTATTGATTTTATGCCATACTAAATCTAGCCAAAATCAGTGCAAAAAGTGCCAATGACCCCGTCAGAGAATAAACGTCACAAACCATTGAGCGTCGTCGCCCTGGTGTACGACCAACTGTGCACTTTTGAGTATGGCATCGCATCAGAAGTATTCGGATTATCACGCCCGGAATTAGGACGAGAGCTCTATCAATTTTCGTCTGTAAGCATAGAGAAAAAATCACTCAAGGCTGCAGGAGGCCTTTTATTCAAAGCTACCGGAACAAAAGAAGATCTACAAAATGCTCACACCGTTGTCATACCAGGCTGGTGTTGCACAGACGAACCTGTTCCAAAAAAAATGTGTATCGAGTTACAGGATGCCTATAGTCGTGGTGCGCGAATTCTATCAATTTGTTCTGGCGTTTATGTGCTTGCAGCCGCAGGCCTGTTAAGCGATAAAAAGGTAACGACGCATTGGCGCTACGCACAAGACTTCAAGCAGCGATACCCTGACGTGTATGTTCGGTAAAATGAACTCTATGTTGACGACGACCGTATAGTCACATCGGCTGGCAGCTCAGCAGGAATAGATGCTTGCTTACACATAGTGAGAACCGACTATGGAGCACAAGTCGCCAATGTGGTTGCACGCCGCTTAGTCATGCATTCACACCGACAAGGCAATCAGGCTCAATTTATTGAGCAGCCAATTCCTGCATCGGGTGAAAGTGAACGGCTGGTCGTCATGATGGAACATGTTCGAAACAACTTAAAGCGCTCATTTAGTCTTGCTTCAATGGCTGAGGCTGCCGGTATGTCCTCCAGAACTTTTCAGCGACAGTTCACTAACCTGACGGGTGTACCAGCAAAACAGTGGTTAACGAACGAACGTGTTGCACGCTCATGCGAGTTGCTTGAAACAACGAATCTTTCAATCGAAAGAATCAGCCAAGAGGCAGGATTTACCAGCACAGAATCTATGCGGTATCACTTTCGGCAAATTATAAAGTTGAGTCCAAATCAGTATCGAATGCGATTCACACACAAGAATCTGTAGTCCAGGTTTCAAACGACTATTTACGTTCTATCAAATCCCACATATTCCCGGACACATCCAGAAATACAGCAACTGTGCCGTATACCTCGTTTCTCGGCTCACCTCGAATAAATTCAACGCCCTGCTCTTTGTAGCGATTGTAATCGCGCCAGAAATCATCGGTTTGCAAAAACATAAATACACGTCCACCAGCTTGATTACCAATACTCAATGCTTGTGTATCGTTGGCAGCTTCAGCTAATAGCAGTGCGCTTTCAGTTGACTTGGATGGAGCGACAACGACCCAGCGTTTGGCTTTTTCTGTGTCTGTGGCTTCCACCAAAGTCGTGTCTTCCTTGAGACTGAAACCCAATCTGTTAACAAAGAATTCGATGCCAGTATCATAGCTTTCAACCAGCAGACTCGTGTGCGCCAGGACTTGTTTCATTATTAATTGCTTACAAGTTGATTTCAAGAAGGTGACGCTGTTGATCAAACGCGGCAGCTTCTGCCGACCAGTGATCCAAATGACCATCATCTTTTAAATGTGTCGCCACAGTTTCACCGAATAGTTCCAGCATAGCTTGTCCATTGCCTATGAAATGCAGTATCTCACTCACCATATCCAGCAGCTCTTTATCTAAAGGTATACCGTAGGCGGTGCAAAAAGACTTTAGTCTTGGGCTACCCGCGTCTGCATCTGCAAGTGTGTAAGGCTTCATGTCCTCTGCGTTTAAAGACAACGGCACTAACCAATAGGCAGCATACGCGACATCACGTAGTCGAGGCGCAGGACCACACAAGTCAAAGTCGATAACACCAACGCAATTGTCTTTGTCAGTGACCAGGTTGTACAAGCCGAAGTCGTTATGACAAATTATTTCGTGCCTGGATTGGTCCGGATAGGTGTAGCCCCAGGAATCGTCCGGGTCAACTGGGAAACTGGCTAATGCGTTGTGCAAGTTGCGAAGCAAGCTGGCAGCGCTTGTATAAATAGTCGGGCTTTGCCAAATTGTTGCTGATATTTCGCACGTGCCTTCAATGTAGCTCAGGCACTCATATCCATCAGCATCGATCTCAATAAATCGAGGCGCGCCAGCAAAACCCTGTGCTTCCAAGTGCTCAAGCACCTTATGCACCATCGAGCTGGTGGAGCGCATCGAGCGTTTTACGGTGTTACCCACTCGATACACCGTTGAGGTATTGCCACCAATTAATTTTTCGGCGTCTTCGTTCATGAACGATAAAGCGTGTAGCTTACAGATCTGCTACTCTGCTACAAACATTGCAACAACACAAGTCACGCAAGTCATCGACACACTACGCGCAAAGAAACACTGGGTATTCGATATGGATGGAACGCTCACACATGCCATACATGATTTTGACGCCATTCGTGCGCAACTTAATTTGCCAGCCGGAAAACCTATTCTCGAATCTATTGCTAACTTACCTGAACAAGAAAAGATGGGCGTAAACCAGCAACTTGATGAGCTTGAATACGATTTAGCGAGCAAGGCGACCGCCCAGTCACACAGCGATGAGTTACTTGACCTGCTGAAAAAAAAGAAATGCGAGCTTGGCATAGTCACCAGAAACGGTCACGGCATTGCAAAAGCCACGCTAAAGGCCTGTGGGCTCGATACCTACTTTAGTGATGCAACTATTATCAGTCGCGACTGTTGCGCTCCAAAGCCAGACCCTGATGGAATCAATTTATTGCTCGAGCGTTGGTCTGCAAAGGCGCAAGATGCCGTGATGGTTGGCGATCACTGGTTCGACTTAGAGTCAGGTAAACGTGCGGGTTTAACAACCATACACCTCGACCCTAAAGGTATTTTTGAGTGGCCAGAACAAACCGACTATGCTGTGGTATCTCTACAAAGCTTAGCAGCTCTATGGTACGAGTCAGTGTAACCAAACACCGCATGCATCAAAAACAAGACCGAAAGCGCGAGCAAGCCCATAATGTCGAGCGAGCCGCCACCTCCCGTTGACACACCACTACCGGTGCTACCACTATCAGACCCGCCATCTGTATCCGCGCCTGCATCTGTGCCGAGAAGCGCAACCGACTCGTACGCAGCCACTGAAAAACTTGCCGCATCGCTGATTGACTGCGCAACCAAAGCACGGCTTGCCGCACCTCCGGACAAACACAGTTCGTCTACATTGGGATTTATGCAAACATCCAGCGCGTGGTCGCCGCGTTGAAATAAATGCAATGTCGACGCTGGCGAACTGTTTGTACCGCAAGCAATCACGTCACGTAATTCATTTGCCTGACCAACCTCTTCATCAACAGCATTTAATGTCCGCCCCGCTAATGCATCGCATAACCTCACAGACTGGCGCGCTTCGACCAAGACATCAGCAGAGCCTTGCACAATAAACATGGCTGGCCAGTCATTGCCTTCGGTGGCTATTCTGGTGGGGAAACTGTTTTCGTCAACCAACGACGATGCCGGACTGGCTTGATTGAGCGGGACACCCACAACACGCTCCAATATGCTCAGGCCTTGCGGATTGGTATACGCACCCGATTGCACTCGCATAAGGAAATCAGAAAAATCGGTTGGTGGATACATGAGTACCGCGCCTGATACCGAAGTTGGACGGTTGACAGACAACGATAAAGCCAGATGCCCACCAGCAGATTGCCCAAATACAACTGGAATACCGCCGCTGCCAAAGCGCGACGCGTTGTCCAGAACCCAGTCCAGGGCAGCATCGGCATCATCGACAATATCAACAAAGTCTGCCTGGTTACACGCAGCACTCGAATCAGTATCATCGAGCAAGCGGTAAAACGGCGCGTATACAACGAAGCCCTGCTCAACATAATGTGGGATGGTGAGTTCAAGCCCCAGAAACCCAAAAGAACGACTAGACCAACTGCCACCATGCAAAGCCATCATAGAGCGTTGGCCGGTTGCAGCCGGGTGGCTTTTATACACTCGCATTTCCAAATCACATCGGCCCCGTGGTGTTTCTACTTGTCTGTACACAAGCCTTTGCATATAGGGTTGCGTGACACCATCCAGAGAGCGAGCACCAAAGTCAATTTGATTACCCGGTGTGAGTGTCCAGGAGTCTGCACGAATGCCAACACCATTGCCCAATTGGGCGCGATTGCTGGCAGCAAGACAATAGTCCTGCATGTTTGTGCGCGTGTAAGTAACAGGTGATTCGCACTGACTATCATTAAACCAGCCACCGGAATCACCGTCGGGAGTGACTGCCATACATTGGCCATCTATCACTTGATAAAGAGGCGCTATGTTCATTGAAGCACGCTCACTTTCGGCAAGTGAGCAGCCTAATGCTGTGCCCAGTAAATCTTCGACCACTTGAGCATGCACCGGGTTTAACATGTGTACAAGCAGTGCAAACAGGCAAGACAGGCCAACTCGTGTACGGCAGTTTGCACCTTTTATCATGGTGTAGAAATTCTTCTATGTATTATTGAATGGGCGTTTTATTTATCGACAACTGCACTTAACAAGATTACTTGAACTGCATCGGATTGCGCCTTCGACATTGACCGACCTGTATCGATTATCCGCGTTTCACCCGCTCCAATAGAGCCGCTAATGTTGCTGGTGGTTTTGTTACCATTCATTGTTACCCCAAGCTTGATGCCAGTTAACGGGCTAGACGTTTTATTGATTAGCTGAAACGCAAACGTTCCCTTGCTGGTCAATCCACGATTGACAATCAAGTAATTGCCAGGATTATCACCAAGGTCAAGCTCAAGCAAGGCAGAAGTGGCTTTTTTTCCTATATCGCCACTTGACTGAGAAGCACCCGAAAGCATTTCTTTGGCGGCTTTTATATTTCCCGCATCCCTTTCGATTATACCAAGACCATATTGAGCTTCCGCCGTAGGCATCAGCTTCAGGCTGCTTTGATAGTCAGCTCGCGCCGCTGACTTAGCACCAAGCTTTTGGTTAACTTCCCCACGTCTGACTTGATAATAATAGAAATTCGGATTCAACTTAATAGCCTGAGTAAAATACGTTTTCGCAGCTTTCATGTTGTTAACCTGCATCGAAATATCACCTAAAAAGGAATGAAAGTGCCCTTCTTTGGGTTCGATATTAATAGCCCTCTTGGTCAAGTCGACTGCCTTCTTTAAATTTTTCTCTTTGTGTGCAACTCGCGCTTCGTCAAATATTTCGTAAGCTGGAGTCATTTTCTTGATACGTGCCATAGCTTTAGCGTATCGAATTCCACCCTTCTCCCCGCCAGCACCCAGAACCGCTGCTGTTTGCTTATTTTTTACAACGCGCTCCCGCGAAGGTGGATGACTTGCAAAAAGATTGGTAATAAAATCGTTTCGACGTCCTTTAGATAGTCGGACAAACGTCTCTTGCAGCCCGACTGCTCCCTGAACGTCATACCCGGCTTTTGCCATGTAACGCATACCGTACAAATCTGATTCGAGTTCCGCCGCTCTACCGTATCTCTGATTGGTTAGCTGGGCTGCAATCGACGAACCAAGCTGTGCTGCCTGTCCATAACCTTTGCTGTTACCCACGATAGTAGCTGCAGCCACCGCTCCTTGGAGCAAGACGCCACGAGACTGACCCTTCGCTCCGTGCCTGGCGGCGGAGTGAACTATTTCGTGTCCAAGCACAGCTGCAAGTTCGGCTTCGTCTTTTAATCGAACCAGTAACCCTCGATTGATCGAAATTTTGCCACCCGGTAATGCCCAAGCATTCGGTGAAGAGTCGTTAATAACATTGAATTCGTACGGCAAGTCACGATCACTCTGAGCAGCTAATCTTTGTCCAACTTTGCGAACGTATGCTTCAACCGCAGGATCTGCAGTGTAGTCACCACCCTGCTGCTGGCGCAATGGTGAGTAATATTGCTTACCGACAGCGAGCTCCCAGTCTTCGCTAACCAGCATAAGCTCGTTTTTACCGGTAACCGGGTTAGTCGCGCAACCACCAACAAACACACTGAGCAAAATAACAATGGATAGTGATTTGATCGGATTCAGTTTCATTTACACATCCTCTTTAAACTGTCACATTAGAATACTGTCACTTTAGAATTGCAATCTACAATTGCAACATAAGCCTGCGTACGATTTTACATCAATGTTGATGGCCACCTGGTCCGTGTGCATGCCCATGCGCAATTTCATCGGCATTAGCTTCACGCACAGATAATATTTTCACATCAAATGTAAGATCTTTACCGGCTAAAGGGTGGTTAGCATCGATATCGAGGTTAAATTTACCGACTTTGACAACTGTGCCTGGCGAGCCGCCACGTTCGCCTTGCAAATTAATAACCTGACCAACCCGAAACTTTTGCCGTTTGCCACCGTCGATCTGCTTGATTGGAATACGCTGTTTTCTGTCAGGGTAATAGCGCCCATAAGCCTTTCCAGCGGGGATCGTGACCGAAAAATCTTCCTCGGCTTTTCTATTGAGGAAGGCTTCTTGCAACGAGGCCAGCACGGTATTTTGTCCGTAAAGGAATACCAAAGGCTCCCCAATCTCTGAAGATTCGATTTTTTCGGCCGATTCGTCATACAGGTCGTAGTGAAAAGTGACTATTTTACCGGGGCCGGCAGTGGTTTCGGACATGTTTTCTCCGTTGTCATGAACTTGGCGCATTTCGTCATTTAATTATAGGCGCCGCAAAACGTAAAATAAGACGTAATGATAACAACAGAAACCACATAATGAAGCTCGGTCCATCCATTTCCAAGGCGGTATTGCTCTGCTTAACCCTGCTAATGCTCAGCGCCTGTACAAACAGCAAGCTGGTTATAGGTCCGCTCTATAATCGTCTGGACGACCAGATGCGTGGAGAATTCCACAAGCTGGCTAAGTGGAATGACGAGCAAATCGAACATTTCGAATTACGCGCAGGCACGTTCCACGTTTGGAATCGTAAAAACGAGCTCACAAAGTACGCTCGTCTTTTGCACTCAATACAGACATCCATTGTTGACCGAGGCACCACTAAACCGGAAGACATCAAGAACTGGATAAATACAGCCGAAGCGCACAGTCGCGATGCGCGACTTTGTCACCCGGTTAATTTTTCCTACGACCTCATGCAAACACTGACAGACAATCAGGTCAATTTCATAGAAAAACGTTTTGCCAGTGAGCGTAAGAAAAATTTTGCTCGATACTCCAAGTTCACTCCTGAGCAACGACGGCAGCGCAGAGTTGAAAACGTTGTTAAATGGGCTGGTCGAATTGGTTTTGACTTCAACGACACCCAAGTGCTTATGCTTGAAGAGGCAATGGGAAAACAAGTCAGCTTACGTCGTCAGTACTACAAATTAGTAGATGCCTGGGCAAAAGAGCTTTTTAGGATTGCCCGAAAACAAGAATCCCCGACGTATCAGCAAGACATGAAAAGGCAAGTTAACAAACTTTGGACACTACTGGAAAATGCTCACCCTGAAGAGTGGCAAGCCAATCGCGACCTGTGGCGCGACTTTGGTTTTGAATTTGTCAGTAGTTTAAGTTACGACCAACGAGTACATGCAAGCAACTGGCTAAAGAAGATGGGTAGTACCTTAAACGACATCTCGAAAGTGACACCTTCGTTTAAAGTACAAAACGACCCAACTCACGGTTGCCAAGTCGGACGCGCAGTTAGCGGTTAGCGGTTAGCGGTTAGCGGTTAGCGGTTAGCGGTTAGCGGTTAGCGGGAAACGCTAGCCTCTATAAGGTCTCTGGCAGTGTCAAGGTTTTCAATCAGATCAACACGTTTATGCGTTGCAAACGCCGCATCAATATCTTTCGCAGTGTGAAAGGTGCGGATGCGCTGAAACAGCTGCTGGGCTTGTGGGTAGGTTCGTTTCAGGTAAGCAAGCCATTGCTTGGTACGATTACCTATGTGCCTCGGGCTACTTTGATCGCTACAAATAAACTGATCGTGCACTTCATCGACTAAAGCTTCCCATGCTAAAGGCGTCGCATCATGATCATTGTTGTTTATGCGAAGCGCCAGATCAGGCGCAGACAATGCGCCACGGCCTAACATGATATGTTTACAGTGGCTGCGTTGCATAGCCGCATTGCCGTCAGCCACTGTCCAGATCTCACCGTTGATAATGGTATTAGACTGTCGCTGGACATTCATAACAGCACACACATTATCCCAATACGCTGGTGGCTTATATCCATCAAACTTAGTGCGTGCGTGTATGGCCAATTCGCTGGCACCGGCAGCATGAATACCATCAACAATTTCTGCCAGCGCATCAGCATTGTCGTAGCCGAGTCGAATTTTTGCTGTCACTGGTATATCACTGGGCACAGCATCACGCACCGCTTTGACTAACTGCGCAACACGAGCTGGTTCCCTTAATAAGATCGAACCACCCATGCTGTTGTTAACGGTCTTTGCCGGACAACCGAAATTCAGATCGATGCCAGGTGCACCCAACTGCACAGCTCGAACCGCATTTATGGCTAAGGCATTGGCATCGCTGCCAAGCAACTGAACATACACCGGCGTGCCCGACGCCGTATTACCATCATCGAGCAGTTCTGGGCACAAGCGATGAAACACGCGCTCGGGTAAAAGCACATCGGTGACACGCACAAATTCGGTGACACAGCGCGTGTAACCGCCAATGCTGGTCAAGCGCTTTCGCATTGGCGCATCGATAACACCTTCCATCGGCGCAAGAATGACCTGCTTGGTAATGATTTGATTCACAAAAATAGACAGATTCGTTTAATTAGGCGCCGGCCAAGCACTTTGCTTGTCTGCCAGGCGCGCATAAGCTCGTACATAGGATTACAATAGTACGATTACTTTCGCCGTTTGTGCACACATGATTATCGGCCATACCCATCATCTTTCGGTTTCGAGAACCGATCCGGACACAATCTGGCTAGAGTACCCGCATGCTGGTGAACTTGTTAGCAAGATTGTTGGCAAAGACGCACCCTCCGAAATCGCACTGCCATTTGATGATGCCCCTGGATCTCAACCCGGTGACCAGCTTCACGTGTTTGTATATAGCGACTCGGACGCCAATCCGGTTGCGACCACCAAAATGCCGGCTGTACAGCTTGGCCAGTGCGCCAATTTAAAAGTTCGCTCGGTGACAGAGCTGGGAGCATTTCTGGAATGGGGAATCGGCAAAGATTTGTTTATGCCTTTTAGTGAACAAAGACGTCCGGTGCAGGAAAACAGTAAGGAGAGCATTGTTGTGTACCTGGATAACAGCGGCAGACTGGCTGCCAGCAGCAAGCTCGATACCCACTTTACCGAGCTGAATGATGGCTTTAGTGCGTGGCAAAGCGTGTCGCTGCTGCTATATCAACGCACCGACTTAGGTTTCAAATGCATAGTGGACAATCGCGCTATTGGTCTGCTTTATAAAGATGAAATTTTTACCGAGGTAAAAGTTGGCCAGCTTATGGAGGGGTTTGTTAAAAGGCTACGCCAAGATCGTCGCATTGATCTGGCTCTGCAACCACCCGGCAATCAACTAAAAAACGATTTAGGTAATGAGATTCTAAGCTACCTCCAACAACACGAGGGCGTCTCTTTACTCACAGATAAAAGCCCACCAGAAGCAATCTATGCCGCCTTTGGTGTCAGCAAGAAAAATTTCAAGCGTGCGCTCAGCGCTCTGTACAAGCAGCGTCGAATCATCATTGAACCAGATCGTGTTGTACTGGTTGGTAAAGAGATTTAGCAGCTATGGCGATTCAATGGTTTCCAGGCCACATGCACAAGGCCCGCAAAGAAATGGCCATGGTGCTACCAGACACCGACGTCATTATAGAAGTGCTAGACGCCCGCATTCCTTTTAGCAGCGAGAATCCGATGCTGGAAAACTTGCGAGGTAACAAGCCTTGTTTAAAAGTACTCACAAAGTCTGACCTGGCAGATGACCAGGCAACACAAGTTTGGTTAAATGAATATCAATCTGACACCACCAAATCAATAAGCATTAGCTCTCAAGACCCGACAAGCATAAAAGCCATTCAACCCATGCTAAAAACCATGGTGTCTGCAAAACAATCCAGGGTCAATCCGTTTGTGGTGATGGTGGTTGGCATTCCCAACGTGGGCAAGTCTACGCTTATCAATTTATTGGCGGGTCGCACCGTGGCAAAAACAGGCAACGAACCTGCGATCACAAAACGTCAACAACATATCTTTTTAAACGATCATTGGGTGCTACGCGACACACCAGGCGTGCTCTGGCCCAAGGTCGATAACCCGCACAGCGGATTTCGTCTTGCTGCAACCGGGGCCATCAGAGACACTGCAATGGACAGTGCCGAAGTGGCTACCCACTTACTTGATTATCTGTGCCAGCACTATTCCGAGTGCCTGGTACAACGTTACAATGCTGATTTGCCATTGAATGACAGCGTCGCCACGCTAGAGGCTATCGGAAGATCGAGAGGATGCATTGGCGGAGGTGGATTGGTTGATTTTGATCGTGCGGGACGCTTGCTATTAACAGAGTTTCGCGCTGGAATCATTGGCAAAATGACTCTTGAAACCCCGGCAATGAAAAGCATAGAACTGGAACAGGTTGAAATTAACAAGGCACAAAACGACATTAAAAAAGAAGAAAAAAAAGCCGCTCGAAAAGCTGCGCGAGCAAAAAGAAACTCGCGTGGCTAAATCTGTGCGCGGCAGTTTGAGCGTGCAAATAATAGAATAAAACGTTAATGACTACTTCCAACGCACGCATGCCCTACTCGGTATATCTTTTATCGATATGCAATGCCTACATGTATATTGGCGCGTCCATGCTGATTACCGTATCAGCGTTAATTGGTTTTGAGCTTGCCGAAGATAAACGCTTAACCACTCTGCCATTGGCTTTGCAGTTTTTTGCCATCATGTGTAGCAGCGTACCTGCGTCCTACATTATGGGACGCTGGGGAAGAAAGATCGGTTTCTTGCTGGCAGGCTCAATTGGTGTTCTTGGGGCTGGCATTGCTATTTGGTCTATTCTAAACGCGCATTTTTACGGCTACTGTGTGGCCACTGTATGCTTTGGTATTTTCTCAGGCTTTGGCAACTACTACCGCTTCACTGCAGCCGAAGTGGTTAACCCATTAAACAAAAGTACGGCCATATCGCTGGTTATGGCTGGCGGTGTTATTGCTGCGTTTATTGGTCCTAATCTAGCAACATGGAGTAGCAGTATATTTGCGTCGCACCAGTTTGCGGGTCCATTTGTGGTGCTCATGGGTGTGTACGTACTGTCTATGTTTACCATCGCATTTGCGGACCTGCCCATGAATGTAAACGCCAACGTTGTTGACCACGACCAGATTAGACCGTTGGCCGAACTCGTGCTTCAGCCCATTTTTATTGTTGCCGTTATTTGCCAGATGCTGGGTTATGGCGCCATGAATTTTGTTATGTCCTCTACACCCTTGGCCATGGAAGCAAACCACTACGCCATGTCTGATACAGCCACCGTTATTCAGTGGCATGTTGTCGCCATGTTTGCACCGTCCTTTTTCACAGGTCACTTAATCTCACGACTTGGCATAATACCGGTATTGCTCAGTGGCGCTGTGCTTGGTTTTATCAGTATCGCCACCAACCTGTTTGCACCAATCAGTGTCAGTAATTTTGTGATCGCATTGATCGCCCTGGGTGTTAGCTGGAATTTTCTTTTTGTCGGTGGCACCACCTTACTCACCGATGCATATCGGCCAGAAGAAAAAGCCCGGGCGCAGGGTGCGAACGATTTAATGGTGTTTAGCACAGTCACCTTGACCGCACTCACTACCGGAACAGTTCATCATTTATTTGGCTGGCAAATGGTCAATATCCTGGCCATTCCAATGTTAGCCATCGCACTATTAGCGATTATCTGGTTGTGGCGATCCAGCGATAAGTTCACGCCCAAGTCGCTCGAATAACGAGCGGTTCTCATTACCCAACGAATAATTCCAAACTCGATCACAAGTTGTGAGTTGGTTGGCGCGCAGATGTACATTCATTGCCGCTTGCTGTCGCTACGAATTACAGTTGCAAAACATTGTGACCAAAGGAGCCATGAAGAGCTCAACGGCATGCGGCCGAAAACTTATAAAAACGATGTAAGCGTACTGTAAGGGACGTTGGAGAGATCATGTTCTGCCTAAACAAAGGCGTGTTGGGCGTCGTAATCATTATCACCGCGATGTTAACTGGCTGCGCCAGTACGCCATCTGATGAGCAATACACAGACATGAAGCGCAGTGCCATGCATCGCTGGAATGCCTGCCTGGAGCGCAACCTGAACGATCACCAGATCACAGCGATGCAAGTCACCAGACTGATGAGAAATCAATGCGAAGGCTATCGCCGGGATATTGTGGCCCTGTTCCCTGCGCACCTGTCCGGGCAGGTCGACCAAGCATTGGTAAGCAGCGCTTATCGGTATATTAACGCGCGCAGTACACAGGCTGTGCTGCCAGCTGATAATGAGGAACTAATCCGAACACTATTGCGATAGTGCCATCTTCGACCATCATTGCTCCCCACAAGCCCGGTTAACCCCCATTCCGGCACAATATGTGACATAGTATCGCGGTAATTTCATCGTTAACTATTCAGGGGATCCACCAAATGAAATCACAGCTTCTTGCTGTTGCCCTAGCGGGCGCGCTAACTCAAAGCGTATTTGCGGCCGACACGACACTCGAAACCGACCAGGACAAACTGAGCTATGGCCTCGGCATGATCATCGGCGAAAGAGTCTTGAAAAACTATGGCGAGCTCGACTACGACATGCTGCTCGAAGCCATGAAGGCGCAAAACGAAGGTTCAGAAACTTTGCTTTCACTCGAAGAAGCGCAAAACCTGCTTCGCGATCAACAAATGAAAGAAGCAGAAGCTAAATCTGCTGAAGCAAAAGCCGCGGGCGAAAAATTTCTTAGCGACAATGCCGCTCGTGAAGGTGTCACAGTCACCGAGTCCGGATTGCAGCACGAAGTGCTTACCGGTTCCGAAGATGGCGCCAAGCCCTCAATCGATGACACTGTTAGCGTTCACTACGTAGGCACACTTATCAATGGCGACGAATTCGATAGTTCAATCGCACGCGGAGAACCCGCTCAATTTCCTCTTAAGGGTGTTATCCCTGGCTGGACTGAAGGTTTACAGCTAATGAACGTTGGTAGCAAATACAGATTTGTTATTCCATCAGAATTAGCCTACGGCGAGCGTGGCGCTGGCCAGAACATCGGCCCTGGTGAAACACTGGTGTTCGAAGTTGAACTACTGGAAATTCAGGGTAAGTAGACAAAAAATCGCTAGTCCGGTCACACTTTTTTTGACCGGACTAGTTGACTGCTCGAACCTTAGCAAGTCGTTTTTTTTAGCGTATTGGTCTCGCCAACTAACCGCCGCTTCCCAATTTGAAGCTCGTAAAATACCTAATCCTGTGTTGCGATAGTAATTTCCACGATAGCTGATCTACCTACATTAGCTTCTTCAAGGCAGCGATTTATTTTGTGAAACGCTTGCCTGACTTGGGCAGTAATACCTTCTGGCACCGTTCCGTCGTCCATGGTACCGATACAACCTGACACGAATTTCCCGGATGCCGCCTGGATATTCTTGGGCGGTACTAATAACCACGTGGTCACTAGATAGCCTTATACAATTAGTGCTATCCATTGAATACGATGATTTTTGTAGATCTCTGAAATCCTGATATGTCGGACAAAAATGTTTTAAGGAGTTATCTGGTTAAGCAGTCGCACAACCTATTAAAAGTAAAGCAACAACTGATACCAAATATCGCATTGCATTGCATTCGTGCTTATTAGCTATTCCCCATACATCAATGGGTGTATTTCCCAAAGTGGTTCTATTTCCCAGTAATAATTTTTTGGTGGGATATTATCCTTGTAGTCCTCGGGCATAGCTTCAGTTTCATATTTGCCATTCACCAAATTTTCGGTAGTTCGATGAATAAGATCCCACCATTTTTTATCATGTTCATGTTCCGCATCTTCTCTAGTGGCAAACTTTCTTCGAAAGTGCTCAACTCCAATCAACCAGAATATTAAGCGTGCACTATTTCTATCGCATGTTGAGTTTTCAATTAAAATCAAGAAATCATCAGCATCATCCCAGTGATGCTGTTTTACGAACTCATGCAGTTCCTCAGCAGAATCGGAGGTAGCCAAGTAGTCTTCGCGGATCTTATTCCAGATAGATTCATGTTTAGCGAACTCCTTATCATTTTCTTCTTCAGATTCGTGCTCTGGTAAGTCATACGACCATTCATCGTTCGCGATATTAGCTATGAACCTCATTCTTTCTGCTGATAAAGTCACAACTGTTCTCCTTAAACTGATATCGATTAAATACGCAAAAACAGCGTACAGCAGCTGTTCAATTGGATTTCATTTAGTCCGGTTCGGGCCACAGTACTAAACCGCTACGCGGTAGGAACTCGGTAGTCTTTCTCAAGATTTAGCAACAGTACTCTGTTTCACATCCAGTATGGGCCTGCGCCTTGCGCATGTTGTGCTTCCTACAACGCAACATAACAAGGTACAAACCCATGACACAGTCTAACAAAGCCCTAAGCCCATTGCGCAAACGCATGCTCGAAGACATACGGATTCGTGACTTAAAGGTCAATACACAAACCGGCTTTATCCGTGCGGTGAAGCGTTTCACCCAATTTCTGGGGCGCTCTCCCGATACCGCCACCGCTGAAGACTTCCGACTCTTTCAGCTGCGGATGGTGGAAGAAGGCACCTCTACAATACAATGAACGCTACGGCAAAGAGGTGCGACAGAATCGGCAAGCACGTGTGCGCTCTGAAATGGAGCGGTATAACGTGGATGCGGTTATTCTCTCCGACCCAATTAACATTCGCTACGCGACAGGCACACGCAACATGCAAGTCTTTTGTCAGCGCAATGCACCGTCCCGTTACCTGCTACTCACCGCTAGTCGCTCAATTCTTTTCGAGTTCACAGTGTGTATGCACCTGGGCGAAGGTTATGAAACTGTTGATGAGGTGCGCCCATCCAGGACAGCCAGCTTTGTGGCGGCAGGTGCAGATATCGCGCAACGCGAGCAGGCCTGGGCTGTCGAGATGGCCGATTTAATCAGTGAGTTAGTTGGCAACGGTGCAACGGTAGGTTTGGAACGGATTATTGCGGGAACCGCCATAGCACTTAAGGAGCAAGGGCTGCATATTGTGGATGCGCAGCAACCGCTGAGTTCAGGGCAGCGCACCAACCCCTGGTTTCAAGAAACCGCTAATCGTGTAATAGGCGAAAACGAGCTAATCGTGCTTGATACCGATGTGGTCGGATGTCATGGTTATTATTCGGATTTCTCGCGCACTTTTCACTCAGGTCCAGGAGGGCCAACCGCTGATCAGAGAAATTTATACCAGTTAGCGTTCGAACAGGTACAACATAACATCGGTCTCTTACTGCGCTGAATCTAACGAGTGTCCCATTTCCCATTCGGCCAATCAAAATAACTACAAGTCGGCACCTGTTGTACTTCTTTGCTGATGTTGCCAATCTTTAGCAATCCACACCTTCGCATCGGTATCTGCTGGTAGTAAATCACCTTTAATGATATCGGCTGCACGCTCAGCGACCATAATAGTCGGCGCATTTAAATTACCGTTAGTGATACTGGGGAATATTGACGAATCAACTACTCGCAGCGATTCTACCCCCCTGACTCTGCATTGCTCATCCAGCACGGCTTTGTTATCTGAGTTTGCACCCATTTTTACTGAGCAAGAAGGATGGTAGGCGCTCTCAACATTTTGCCGGACCCATTTGTCTATCTGTTCATCACTCTGCACTGCAGAGCCGGGTTGAATCTCTTCACCGCGATAATCAATCATTGCATCCTGGCCAAGAATCTCTCGGGTTAGTTTTATTGTGTCGCGCCAATCCTGAACATCTTGCTGATGCTGCAAATAATTAAATAAAATCGACGGCTTATGTGCTGGGTTGTCACTTTTTATCGCAACTCTTCCACGGCTTTTTGGTGTGTTGGGACCGACATGTACTTGGTAGCCATCGCCACTAAATGCGGCCCGGCCATCGTAGCGCATAGCGCCTGGAAGAAAATGGTATTGCACATTCGGCGATTGCAATCCTGCGCGCGAGCGAATAAACGCACACGACTCAAAGTGATTGGTTGCGCCCAAGCCACTTTTATTCAACACCCATTGCGCGCCAATCAAACCCTTTGATAAAAGTCCCAACTTTCGATTTAAAGTAACAGCTTGTTTGCAACGGTACTGAAAGTACACTTCTAAATGGTCTTGCAAGTTTTCACCCACACCAGCGCTCTCCACCCGCACATGAACACCAGCTTGCTTTAGCACAGCCGCAGGACCAATACCTGAGCGCTGCAGAATACTCGGCGAACCAATAGAGCCAGCCGACAATATGACTTCTGTATTAGCGAACACTTTCATTTGTCGACCACCTGAAAAATAACGCACCCCTATAGCGCGCCTGTTATCAAATATAAGTTGATCAACCACTGTGTGCGGAATAACGGTTAAGTTGGGTCGCTGTTTTGCAGGTTTAAGATAAGCATTGGCAGTAGACCAGCGCACTCCGTTTTTCACACTCATGTGCATCTGCCCAAAACCCTCTTGCTGGTAACCGTTGTAGTCCTTGGTTTCAGGGTATCCGGCATCACGCCCGGCAGCGATGAAACGTTCGTACAGGGGATTAAGCTTCATATCATTGCCAGCACAAACCGCCAAAGGTCCACCATTACCACGGTACTTATCTGCACCACCAATCCAGGTTTCCATTTTCTTGTAATAAGGCAGGCACGACTGATAATTCCAGCCAGCAGCCCCTGCAGCATGCCAGGCGTTTATGTCACAGGCGTGCCCTCGAACAAACACCATTCCGTTTATAGATGACGAACCACCGAGTACCTTGCCACGTGGGCAGTCCATGCGACGATTATCCAGACAGGGTTCTGGTTCAGATTCAAATCCCCAATTAAACTGATCCATATTCATCGGGTAGGACAAGGCCGTTGGCATTTGAATCAAAATGTTGCGATCAGAGCCGCCTGCTTCAAGCAAGGCAACACGGACATCAGGATTCTCGGTAAGCCTTGCAGCCAGCACACATCCTGCAGAGCCTGCACCAACGATGACGTAATCAAATTGTGATTCAGTGTTTTTCATAACTTAAAAATCGGTGGCAACGCCACCTTCATTTTTTCGTTTGCTGACGAATGCATCGAGTTCTTCACGACGCGCCGTATCGAAATCAGGTTGTTGATACGTGTTTAGTCGCTGTTTCCAAACACGATTGGCTTTTTGAAAGGCTGTAGGTTCACCCGCCTCAACCCAGGATTCAAAATTGCGCCAATCACTTAACACCGGAGAATAGAAAGCGTCTTTGTATCGGTCTTGTGTGTGCTGGGTACCAAAAAAATGTCCGCCAGGTCCAACCTCAGCAATGGCGTCCAGGGCCAGCGCTGCGTCTGAGAAATCCAAGGGCGCTAAATAGGCTTCTACCATCTGCAGCAAATCAATATCGAGTATGGTTTTTTCAAATGAACAGCATAATCCACCTTCCATCCAGCCAGCACCATGCTTGAGTATATTCATACCACTATTAACAGCACCCCACAAAGAGAAAACACTTTCGTACGCAGCTTGTGCATCAACCGTATTAGCAGCGCACACATTCGATGTTCTGTAAGGTAAATTATATCGACGAGCCAATTGCCCTCCGATTAGCTGAGCTTTCATGTATTCTGGCGTACCAAATGCGGGCGAGCCGGATTTCATGTCTACATTAGAGGTAAACCCACCGTACACCACGGGTGCACCACTGCGCACCATCTGACAAAATGCGATACCAGCAAGCGCCTCAGCATTTTGCAGTACCAACGCACCAGCAACCGTTATGGGTGCCATGGCACCTGCCAAAGTAAAAGGCGTTATCACCACCACTTGGCCCATTGAAGACATTTCTATAATGCCTTGCATCATGGGTATATCGAGCTGCAATGGCGAGTTTGTATTGATAATGGTCCATACAGAAGGTTCTTGTTTTAACTGCTCTGTGCTGACACCGCGTGCAATACGGACCATTTCTATTGCATCTTGATTTCGTTGTGCACCTAGTGAATAAATGCAAAAAGCTTTATCGGTGAGTGTTATCAGATCGTCAATGCAATCCAGATGACGAACAGAGGCATGAATATCAACAGGCTCACAAGGGTAACCGCCATTCATGTGCAGTACATTGTGCATTTGCGAGAGTCGCAGAAAGTTCTGATAGTCTTCCCGATTCCCGGTTCGTCGCCCCTTATCCATGCAAGACGCATTCGGTGCGCTGGCCATCATGCAAAAGGTCAGCTTGTCGTCACCAATATGAACATTGTGTGCAGGGTTGCGCGCATGCATTTTAAATGAGGAAGGCGCTTTGCTTACCAAGGAATCGATAAGCTCACTGTCGAACTTCACCATGTTGGTGTCTGTATTTACATCGGCACCAGCATCGCGCATGATGCGCCTGGCATCTTCATGTAATACACATATTCCCGTTTCCTGCAACACCTTAAGGGATGCAAGATGCAAGGACTCTATTTCATCTGTCGATGCATAGTTAGTGGGTGCAGTCTGATGTACAGGTTGTGCAAAGGGCTGCTGAATAAAGTCGGCGTCTGCAGACGCTACACGTCTGCCACGTCGCTTACGGACAGTCAAAGCTAAATACCGGTTTAAAAAACAATCTAAAGCGCGAAAGCATCTGAATAGTTAGTTCCAAGCTACTTAGTTTCAATTTACTTAGTCCTAATTTACTTAGTCCTAATTTACTTAGTCCCAATTTACTTAGTCCCAAAGATGCGATCACCGGCATCGCCCAGCCCTGGCACGATGTAGCCATGATCGTTTAAGTGTGAATCTACTGCTGCGGTCACTATGGGTACATCCGGGTGAGCTTTGTTAAAGGCGGCAATACCTTCAGGCGCTGAAATTAGACACACAAACCGCATATTCACAGCCCCGCCCTCTTTGAGTCTTTGTACCGCCGCAATAGCAGAATTTGCCGTCGCCAACATTGGGTCAACGACCACGATTAATCGCTCAGACATGCTGTGCGGTACCTTGTAGTAATACTCGACCGCCTGCAATGTTTCTGGGTCACGATACAAACCAACATGGCCAACACGCGCCGACGGAATAACATCGAGCATGCCATCCAACAACCCGTTGCCAGCGCGTAATATAGAAATAAAAGCCAGCTTCTTGCCCTCTAACACGGGCGCATCCATAGCTTCGACCGGGGTTTTTATGGGCTTGGTTCGTAATGGCAAATCACGGCAAACCTCGAAACACAATAACCATGAAATTTCGCGAAGCAAACTTCTGAATGCTGTTACAGGTTGATCTTTTTGCCGCATCAAGGTTAGCTTATGCTGCACTAACGGATGTTCTACCAGTGTGACTTTCAGGCCTTTTTCATCAAGTTGTTTTTGAGTATGCATAGTTTTTTATTTTATAAGGCTAATTTCGTTAGCAACAACGCCAATCGGTATAAGGTGTCTTAACTGGCAAGCTTTTTATATCGAACGCGTTTAGGCTGCACTGCAGCATCGCCCAGTCGTTCACGCCGATCCGCTTCGTATTCAGCGTAGTTACCCTCAAAGAGGTTGATTTCTGATGGATCTTCGTAGGCCAGTATATGGGTGGCCACCCGATCAAGAAACCAACGATCGTGCGAGATAACAATGGCAGCCCCGGCAAAGTCCAGTAAAGCTTCTTCTAGCGCTCTTAAGGTTTCTACGTCCAAGTCGTTTGAAGGCTCATCGAGTAGCAACACATTTGCACCCTGCTTTAGCGTCATGGCCAGGTGCAATCGACCACGTTCACCACCGGATAAATCTTTAACCACCTTTTGTTGATCACTGCCCTTAAAGTTAAACCGTCCAACATAGTTTCGGGAAGGAATTTCATAGTTACCGATTTGCAGAACATCAGAACCACCAGAGAGCACTTCAAAAACGGTTTTATCACCTTCAAGGTCATCTCGGCTTTGATCGACATAGGCCATTTCAACAGATTCGCCTTTACTGATGGTGCCTGAGTCAGGTTGCTCATGACCCATAATCATGCGGAACAATGTTGACTTACCCGCACCGTTTCCGCCGATAACGCCAACTATAGCCCCTTGCGGAATACTAAAAGACAAGTCTTCTATGAGCATTCTGTCACCGTAAGACTTCGAGACGTTTTCAAAATCGATAACCTTGTCACCCAATCGAGGACCGGGTGGGATATAGATTTCATTTGTCTCAGAGCGCTTTTGAAATTCCTGGGTTTGCATCTCTTCGAATCGAGCCAGACGTGCCTTTGATTTTGATTGTCGTCCCTTGGCCCCTTGGCGCACCCATTCCAGTTCCGCTTTCATGGCTTTGGCGTGGGCAGATTCTTGTTTTGATTCTGTTTCAAGTCTTTGTGATTTTGCATCAAGCCAACCAGAATAATTGCCTTCGTGCGGGATGCCATAGCCACGATCAAGTTCCAAAATCCAGCCAGCAACGTTGTCCAGAAAATAACGATCGTGCGTAATGGCGACGACAGTACCGGAAAAATCGTGAAGAAATTGCTCGAGCCAACCGACTGAATCAGCATCAAGATGGTTGGTCGGTTCGTCTAATAACAACATATCAGGACCAGACAACAACAACCGACACAAGGCCACACGACGTTTTTCACCACCAGATAAGTGCTCTACCTTTGCATCCCAGTCTGGTAATCGCAACGCATCGGCAGCGATCTCAAGCTGGTGTTCCAGGTTATGAGCATCACTGGCTTGCAAAATTGCCTCGAGCTTGCCTTGCTCTGCCGCTAAAGCATCGAAGTCTGCATCGGGTTCTGCATACAGCTCGTAAATTTTCTCCAGACGCTTTTGCGCGGATTTAATTTCATCAACCGCCTCTTCCACTACTTCTCGAACCGTTTTGTTGGGATCAAGTTGAGGCTCTTGTGGCAAGTACCCCACATTAATGCCTGGCATGGGGCGGGCTTCGCCTTCGATTTCGGTATCAACGCCTGCCATGATGCGCAGCAGCGTGGATTTCCCGGCACCGTTGAGACCGAGCACACCAATTTTTGCACCCGGGAAAAACGAGAGTGAAATATTGCGAAGGATTTGGCGTTTGGGCGGGACGATCTTACCCACCCGGTTCATCGTGTATACGTATTGAGCCATCTTTATTAGTAACCTCTGAAGGTCGGTTATTTGTGTCTAGAGACATTGTATCCAAATTAGCCGCCCGAGCCGATATTACAGAGGTGTATTTAGCCAGCTAATTTGCCCATCCATGCATTCGATTGAGCGTTATCAGACCGATTTACAAGATGATAGCCACTCACCCGTGCAATATCGCAATGTTTAAGCGGCGAACCACCGTAAAGCCCACTAGACTAACTGAGTATCTATAACGTTTAACAACACGGGCATCACTATGTTCCACTCGTTTTTTCCCAAACCCAAGCTGTTCTTTTTATCCGCATTTTTGTGGTTTTTGGTGGCATTGGCCATTTGGCACCTTGGTGCGGAAGACTTGGCAGAGCAGTTTGCTTTGTTTGGCAAAGATTTGCCCGAAACGGTGGAAGGCGAAAGACCGCCGTTTCTGAATGCCGCCAAAAGCTGGGTGTATCAATTCATCACTTTAACGACCATATTGTTTTGTGTGCTTTGGGCTTTAATTGGCCGACATCGCTGGTTTTTATGGTCGGTTCTGGGCAGTGCTGTCATTTTGTTATTTACTTATTTTATGGTTCAAATAAGCGTCTGGATGAACAACTGGTACGGCGACTTTTATGACATGATCCAGCGAGCATTGACCGCCCCAAATACGGTTAGCATGGAAGACTACTACGGCAAAATCGCTACGGTATTGGGCATATTAATTCCAACCATCCTGGCGCGTGTCCTGTTTACTTACTTTGTTCGTCATTATGTGTTCCGGTGGCGAACAGCCATGAACGAATACTATATGTCGAACTGGGGCAAATTACGCACAGTCGAAGGTGCATCTCAACGTGTTCAGGAAGACACCATGCGTTTCGCGGGCATTATGGAAGGCTTGGGTGCAGCCTTTGTTAGCGCCATAATGACGTTATTGGCCTTCTTGCCTTTGCTCTGGACCCTTTCAAAGCAAGTTACCGAACTACCGTTAATTGGTCCAGTCAATGGTTCACTGGTTTTTGTCGCTTTGATTTCTTCTATTTTTGGTACCGTCTTGCTGGCTGCAGTGGGATACAAACTCCCCGGTCTGGAATTTAAAAATCAAAAAGTCGAAGCGGCCTATCGGAAAGAGCTGGTTTACGGAGAAGATAACGCTGACAGAGCTGACCCACCGTCAGTAAAAGAGCTGTATGGGGACGTGCGTAAAAACTATTTCAAACTGTATTTTAACTACTTATACTTTGATATATTTCGATATGCTTATTTGCAAGGTGCGAATTTCGTTCCGCTTGTTGCGCTGGGTCCCACCTTTGTTGCTGGCGCCATCACTTTCGGTGTCTACCAGCAGATAAGCCAGGCATTTGGCCAAGTAGAGAACTCATTCCAATATCTGGTTAACTCATGGACAACCATTGTGGAGCTAATGTCGATACACAAACGACTTAAAGCGTTTGAATCGGTAATTGAGGGTGAGAGCTACGATGAATCGTTTGCACTGACTCCATAGCAACACTACCGCACTGCTCATAAAGGATGTTGGGCAGTGCGATGTAAATGGCTAATGGCGGGCGGAAGACGCGCTTAACGAATTCGCGACAGCTCATCTTTATACAAAGCAATCTTGTCAATGTAGCTCTGTGTACCAGCGTCCATCTTATCCAACGCGGCATCCTCTAACTTTTTTACAATTCTGGCAGGTGAACCCAATACCAGCGAACCGTCAGGAATCTCCATTCCCTCTTTCACCAGCGCATTCGCACCGATCAAACAATGTTTTCCGATAACTGCCCCGTTAAGCACGACAGCGTTCATACCAATTAAACTAAAGTCACCAACAGTACAGCCATGTAACATCGCTTTATGACCAACGGTTACCCGCGTACCAATGGTGCAAGGTTGGCCCGGGTCAACATGTATTACAGCACCATCTTGAATATTAGAGCCATCGCCAATCTCGATTGTATCGTTATCGCCACGTAGCACAGCGTTGAACCAAATACTGACATCCTCACCGATTCTAATATCACCGATGACGGCGGCCCCGGGGGCTATGTAGTAGTTCGAACTGATCGTGGGCTGCTTATCGCCTAATTTGTACATGACTGATTCTGATTAACACGGAAGATACATCACACTATACCGCAGCCCCAGTATCAGCACAGGTGTGATCGGTCTCGCAGTAATGGCCCCAACCCCGGGTCACATCAAAGCAAATCCACAATACGGCTAAGGAATCGAGCTCTGCGCCCGATATATCGTGGGTATAGATGAGGATTAATCAGTATGAGTGCATCTGAAGCCATTGAGCAGGCAGAGTCTGCGGAAAAACCCCAAAAGCATCAGCGAAAGCTGGTTAATGCTGTGTGGGAGCCGTTCCTGCAGTTCAAACTGCTCATGTATATGCTCGGCCTGACTGCTGTAGTAGCCGTTCTTCTGGGTGCTTTTCTGTACGTTGCTTTCGGTAATTTGATTGGCAGCATTTCAACATCCGGCGGCGGTACCAGCTACTACGAAGACGAAATCAACATGCAGCTTATTTACTTGTTTCGCTACTGCGGCGCGCTGTTTGTTTTGTATGTTATTTTGCTTGCCGTTGTTTGCGTGGCCTACACACATCGACTGGTTGGCCCGTTCAGACCTTTTACCCGACACGTTGAAGAACTATCCAAAGGCAACTACGCCCACCGCGTGACGCTGCGTAAGGGGGACGTCAGGATGCTGAACGAATACGCCGAGAAACTCAATGAGCTCGCGGTACATCTGGAAACGAAAGACAAATATGGATAGCTGCATCGCCAGCTGTATTAAAAAAAACTGAAGAAGAAAGCCCGTTAAGCGGGCTTTTTTTTGTCCGTCATTCTGTTTCGATAGCTTCTGCCATGACGTGATAATATTGGCGTATTTAGAAAAGACAGGGCTTTCAAATGGCTGTCAAAAAAATTGTGGCTAACATTTCAGCTTGTGATCTGTCGCTGGCCAAACAATTCTATGTAGACATTCTGGATATGGAATCAGTTATGGACCTTGGGTGGATTAGCACATACTCCTCCGGCCAGACAAACACGTGTCTGCTCAGTATTGCCAGCGAAGGCGGATCAGGAACCCCGGTGCCAGACCTGTCAATCGAGGTTGATAACTTAGACGCGGTGCACGAACATGTGCAAGCCTCTACGCTCACCATCAGCTACCCAATGACCACTGAGCCCTGGGGCATCAGACGGTTCTTTGTAATTGACCCATTTGGCAAAACCATTAATCTCACTGAGCACGTCAAGTAGCTTGTCCATGCCATCCATCACTATTTCTGAAGCGAACGTTTCAGACGCAGATGCCGTTCGATGGTGTGCGCAATCGGCCTACAAGCACTACGTTGAACGAATGGGTAAAGAGCCAGCGCCCATGCGAGTAGATTTTACTCGTGCTATGAGCAAAGGCACTATCAGTATTGCAAAAATAGACAGCGAACTGGTTGGTTTTGCTATTCACTTCGAACAGGGTGATTGCGAACAGTTAGAGAATATTGCGGTGCTGCCCTCTCATCAGGCAAAGGGTATTGGCAAACAGCTCCTACAGCACGTTGAGAACATCAGTCAGGATAAAGGCAAAAGCCGTATAGAGTTGTACACCAACGAGCTGATGCACGAAAACATTGCTCTGTATAAGCACTTAGGTTATGCAGAAACCCATCGAAAAACTGAAGATGGATTTTCCCGTGTGTACTTTTCCAAAGAGATTGCCAACGAGCTTGCTAAGTCGCATGCTAATAAGCTGAATAAAGAGCTTACGAAAAAACTTAACAAATAGTTTACTAACCAGCATTTCAGAGAGCTGCATAAGAAGCTCAGTAAAACCATAAGCTAATAGCAGCAAGCACGCCATTGCCTTTTTAATAGATCAAAGTTAGTAGATTAAAGTCAGTCATTCAAAGTCAGCCACTCAATGACACGCGCAGCGTTTTCGTCCGGTGGAAAAACCGGATAAAAAGTGTGAATGATCTTTGCGTTCTTAACAACTAAAGTCAGACGCTTTATTAATGTTTTGCCACCTGCCTGCATCGTGGGCAGACGCATATGCCTGGTCAGTGCCAGGCTATTATCTGACAATAAAGTAAACGGTAAATGCAGACGATCAGCTGCCTCTTTTTGATATTCACTACTTTGCGTCGAGAGACCATAAAGCTGATCTACGCCGAGTTGCGCCAATTCTACTGCATGTTCTCGGAACGCACACGACTGTGGCGTACACCCTCTGGCCCCAGGCAACAGGTCCCAACCATCAGGCAGAGGAACATCTGGTTGCCCTGTCATTGGGTAGGCATAGATGACGCTAGTACCGGTAAGCTTGTTCAGCTGAACCTTTGTGCCATCTGTAGCAGTAAGGGTCAAGGCAGGCAGCCTCATACCCGTTAAATGAGCGGATTCACCATCATCAGTTGGTTCGGGGATGGTGCTCCAGTCTACCTCAGTAAGGCTATTCATAACGCTCCTGCTTTGATCATTACTTGCATCGCTGTTCTGTGTGTGTATCCGCACATAAAAATCGAACTGTATCACACAGATTGTTGCATGACAGGCCGCTAACTCTTTAATCGCCTTGGCTATTAGTACTGGGAAAAGGATCTGCCATATGGACTTTTTTGAAAGTCAAAGTTCTGCAAAGCGTAATTCAACTATCATTTTACTCATTGCGTCGATTGCATTTGTACTCGGCTTTTTGTTCTTAAGCTGGGTAATTGGATCAATTGCCAGCATCATCGGTTATTTCGCATCCGATGCAGACACCTTTTTAATCAAGACTGGCCTTTCTGCACTTTTAGCCTGTGTTATTTTGGCGGGGTGTTTTCGACGCTGGAGAGACGTTGCAGCGGGTGGATATCAAATCGCACTTCGAGTCGGGGCGCAAGAAGTCACTCGTCAATCAGCCAGTCGCGAAGATAAAGCACTGCTGAATATTGTAGATGAAATGGCCATTGCCGCAGGTGCCACTACACCTGATTGCTACTGCATGCGAAAGGAAACTGCGATAAATGCATTTGTCGCAGGAAATAAAAAAAACACGGCTCTGGTTGTTACTCAAGGTGCATTGGACAAGTTAGATCAAAGCGAATTGCGTTCCGTAGTCGCGCACGAATTCGGCCACATTACCAATAATGATTTGACTATAAACATGCGTTTGCTTGTAGTCTTAGGCGGATTAAACGCAATTGATGAAGCAGGCAAATTTTGCTTTGAGGACATGACCAAGTACGGCAAAAAGATAAGCCACACTGACGCACCAGAAAGCGTTGCTGGTGCAATGTTTTTAGTCATTACCGGTACAGTGTTATGTGTGCTGGGCTCTGTATTCGTTTTTTGCGGAGACATTCTAAAGTCCGCCTATTCTCGCAGACGCGAGTTACTGGCAGACGCCAAGTCAGTTCAATTCACTCGCGATAGCTGGAGTTTGGCCAGTGCCCTGCACAAAATTACAGATACCAATGCCAGTCTCGGTTTAAGCTCACGCTACGCTGGCGAAATAGCGCACTTGTGTATCGACTCACCCCGAAGCAACTTTCTGTTTCCAAAACTATTGGCAACGCACCCGGCAACCAACAAACGTATTACAAAACTTGATAAGCACTTCGATATAAAGCAGCGCAACCGACAAAACAAGTTAAAGCGAGCATCAGCGCCTGTGGTAATGCCCGAATTTAAAGCAACAGTAAATCCCGACACACACTTCAGCAGCAATCACCACCCGATCAATGACTTCTCTCACGAACTATCTATCGTGCTCTCGTTGATGATTGAAACAGCGGGGAATAACCAAGAGAAAAATCGCAGAAGTTATAAAAACTGCCTGAAGTGCTACACCAGCGACATACTTCCTATGCGTCATTCCATTGAACCCGGCATCAATGAAGAATTCGAAGCTGCGCTCGATACATTATCCAAACAACCAGCCTCACAACGCCAGGCATTACTTGACCATGTGGGTGAGATGATGGAGCTTGATAGCATTCGCACAAAAGAAGAGAAAGAGATGTGGGCGTATATAAATGCTCGAATTAATCCAGTTGCCAAAGATAATGATAAAGCAGCTTAGTACGCGTTGAATCGACTCTGCTTTTCCAGATCGCTTAGTAGATCGACAAGCCGGACAGGCTTTTCCTCACCAGCAATAAATCGTGATTATTATTGTTTACTATGCCTGACACTGCGGGCAGATTCAGCAAGCAATTCCCTGTTAACGATCAGATGTCGGCTTGATGTTGTGAGATAGGCATAAAAATTTGTCCAGCCCTGAACTAGCTGGATTAATTGGATAAGAATTTGGTCAAAATTAAATCCCTCCGTCCCCATTGTTACAATTGGATGGTTATTTAAAGGGGCAGTTTGGGTATTGCGCTTGTGGGCTAATGAACTTGCCAGTTTGCAGGTAACTGATTGTCTCTGCGATTACATCTTCGTCTTCCATAATAAACGGGTGTGATACGTTGACTTCCAGGTGCGCACACATACCTTCAAGCTTTGTACTTTCAACAGACACCTTGCCGTCATCTGGATCGGGTAGATAGGTCGACAACACCCAATTTATACTAAAGGTGCCGGCAATAATCGCCACTTCACTTTTTGCTGGCCCCAGCTTTCGTGGCACGCTGAGATCGTCGGTACCCATTTGCAAACCTGCTGGTCCATTTAAAAAAATAAAACCGGGCACATCTTTTAATCCGTCAACTGCTTCACTGCCGTGATTAGGGGGGCCAAGCATAACGGTTCGGCCAAACTGCACTGCCCCGTTTGGGGTAACACCGTTTTGCTTAAAGTAATGCCGAACCAGAATTCCGCCCATTGAATGGGTGACGAAATGAATTTTTTCGGCAGTTTTGTTAGCACACCGGGCTATGCCTTTGTCAATAGCAGGGCCAGAGAGTTCCTCTACAGGTTGTTTACGTGATGGGTAATCAATATTGGCAACCACGTAACCTGCATCTCTTAACGCTTGTTCCATATCAGACATGGATGCTGCAGTACGCGCCAGGCCATGCAACAAGATTACGCATTCGGGTGAGTGGGTTTGATTTGTATCGGCATTTGCATTGTCGTCCGTGTTTGCAAATGCGCTGAAGCCAGTGAAGCTAACAACCACAGACAATAACAAGATAAACAAAGCGCGGGAAATAAAAAGGTATATCAGTTTCATGTCATAAGAAAAAGGGCTGATTAGAGTGATAAAGCTTAGGTATTATTGAAGCCTCTGGCACCCGGAGCACGCGTTAAAGTCTGCTGGCGCTTTGCCTCGCGATAAACAGTGAATATCGCCGCCAGAATAATTATACCAGCGCCAATCCACGTAGTGAGTTGTGGTAATTGACCAAACAACAGGTAACCAATTGCCGCTGCAAACAGTAACCGGATGTAATCCAGTGATGCCAGTAGCGAGGCTTCACCGTGTTTATAAGCAAATATATTGGCTTTTTGAGCATAAAACGATAAAACACTGATAGCCACAATAATCAGCCATTCCAACGGCGTTGGCGCAACCCAGGCCATTACTGCTGGTATTAATGTAATGCCACCGACACCAAAAATTTGATAACTCATTATCGATTCGCTGGATTCGGTTTGGCTCAAGATACGAATAATTACCATGACCAGGCCAGCTGCCGCCGCACCGGCTATAGCATAGACGCCATAAATACTGTACCCACTGGAACCTGGTTGCATCATTATTGCCACACCCAAAAATCCCACAACCAAAGCAAACCAGCGATAGGGGCCAACATATTCACGCAATAAAAAAACGGCAAACACGGTGACGAAAAAACTTTTGGCAAACGCTAAAGCCGTGGCATCGGCTAAAGGCATGTTTACCACAGCCGTAAAACCACCTAGCAATGCAATGAGTGCCAGGCCAACTCGCAACAGTTGCAAACCTGGCTTGCTGGTTTTAATACTATTAGGAAAATCCTTGGCTAACACCGGATACAACATAAAAGCCATACCCAGTTGTCGCAGGAACAGCAGTTGGATGATGGGTAGCCGTTCACCGGCCAACTTGATTAATGCTACCGCAGCGGTTAACAACAACGCCGCGACGACGACCGAAATCGAGCCTTTGAAGTTATCTGGAAGGTCGTGAAAGCGTTGCAAGAGAAGCATCCTGAATACAAGCGCACTACTCTACACGAGTTGACTGCCTAGAGTTCAATGCCGATACAGCAAAACAAAACGCTCAAACGCAAACTAGCCTGTTTTGACTGGTTAATTTAATTGCAGTCTATTTACAGGAAAGCCAGGTTGCGTTGATCAAAATTACTCAGATTTGGAAAAACATCAGCCATATTCCCATCGGGTAAACCATACCAACTCGCCAGGGTAGCTGCGTATTGATCTACAGATGTGGTGGGTATAAGTCTCCCTCGTCCTGAGTCTTGGGGTCCTTCTATACGAATTTCCGGCATTTGCCCATAAATAGTATTGCCTTTAACAGCACCACCTAAAACGATTTGATGCCCACCCCAACCGTGATCAGTACCGTCACCATTGGTAGTCAGTGTTCTACCAAAGTCGGCCGCTGTAAATGTGGTGACTTGCGAGGCCACACCTAAAGATTCGGTTGCGTTATAAAAAGCGCCCATTGATTCACTTAACGTGCGCAACAATGCAGGATGACGCGCGTTTTGATTACCATGTGTATCCCAACCGCCAAAGCCTACAAAGAAAATTTGTCTGCGCAGGCCCAGAGTATTTCGGTTGGCGATCATTCTGGCAACCATCTTCATAGCAGATCCCAAATCGTTGCCAGGAAAACCGGTTTCGATGCTGACACTGCTGTCTAACACTTCACCCAAACTGTCACCAACCACAATAGAGCGACGCATGGTTTCGCGGTAATGATTCGATAGCAAGTTGCCTGTATCACTGCCAATCAAAGTGTCAATGGCTTTTTGCCGACGCTCCAGTCGACCGTAACCAGTGAGCACAGAATTCATTTTGGGATGTACGACACCTGCCGGGGATAAGTTGTAGGGAATACTTGAGGCCCCCGTTTGCATCAAATTGCTGCCGGCCATCGATATGTTCATGGACAGCTCTCCATTGATGTACTGGGTCTGCATGGCATCAGCTACCCGCCCCGCCCAACCCGAGGGTTGGGGTGCGGCAGACTGCAGGCTTTGCCAAAAATTCTGTTGGTCGTTGTGCGAAAACAAGCGCGGTGGCAAGGCCACTCGGTTTGCCTGATAGTCGTCTCGTGTGGTGGGAACAATCAATGGCCCAACATTGCCCACTACAGCTAATTTGCCACTATTAAACAGCGATGCTACTTCCGGAACTGACGGATGAAAACCATACTGGGAGCCGTCTGATGCAGTGGGAGAGACACCGATTAAACTCTCTTTGGACACAGCCAAATTACGTCTGGCGCTTGCGTAGAGTTCGTACTGGTCCGCGCTTCGCGGAACAAACATGTTTAACGAGTCATTTCCGCCATACAAAAATACACACACCAAGGCACGATAATCCGCGGTGTCCTGCGCCATCGCATCAAGGGCAGACAAACCGGCAAGGGTGGATGTCGCACCAGCCCCTGCAACCAGAGCTGCGTTTTTTAGCCAAAAGCGTCTCTCGCGTTGAAATCGATTCATCTAGTGGTATTTCCTGGCAGTGCCGACTTTAAGAGATCAAAGTCTGGCGGTTAAGTTCTTACTGGTGTTACTCACTTTGAACAGACTATCGCTGCACCGCAAACTCAGGGGAGATAAAAAACACATAGAGCAATTCTCTAACACGCTGCTCGCCGTTATCGCCCAACGGTGTTGCGTTGCCTAGCTCCACCAAAGCTGATCGCAAACCGTCAGTCATGGAACCAGCCAACAGTTTGTCACGCAAATGATCAACCAACTTCGGGACATCATGCGCCAACGCCTTTTCAGCTTCAATGTTCAAAACAATGGCATGTTGATTGGAATTACTTGCTGTACCCAACGGTACTTCGTGTGCATAGTCAAACAACCTATCGGCTGCACGCAAAATAGTGGTGTCATTTAGAATTTGTGCTTCGGGTGCAACTTTGTTTTGGTCAGCAATAATTCCAGGTGGTGTGTAGTTTGCTGAATAAAAATTAAATACCGACGGCGCACTATAGGGGCTTTGTAAAAAATCCGCGTTTATACCAGAGTAGCGAAACTTGCCAAAACTTCCACTGGCATCAAACGCACGCCAAATCGATGCGATTTTAACAATGGGTTCTTTCAACTTGCCGAAGTCCCACTGTTTTTGTGCGTGACCATTTAGCGCTTCTTCATCGAGTAAAATTGCACGTACAACTGCCGCAAGATCACCGCGCACACCTTGTCCGTTATTGATAAAGATGGACGCAACTCGGGCAATGTAGTTGCCAGATGGATTGCTGCTCACTAGTCGTTGAATTAATTGCCGAGACACAAAAGGCGCAACGTTGGGATGATTAAACAACGCATCCAAAGTAAAATCGAGTTCAGCTTGTGCAGACAAACCCTCTTCGATGGCTACGTTACCCAAAATGGTTTTGGCAGAAGTATCATGAAAGGCCTGAAACGCTTTCATTGGAATTATTTCGCTTTGTGGCGTTCTGGTGCTGGTACGCATTACGCTGGCATCGCCATAATTCCACCCAGTAAAAACCCGGGCTAGATTGACCACGTCCTCTTGTCCATAAGTGGGTGCAGGCTGCCCGTTACTACCGATTACCGAATCACCATTTAACTGCAAAGTTGTCGGGCCGATGCTAAACAACTGCATGACTTCACGAGCATAGTTTTCATCAGATTGAATATTATTTTCAAGGTCAGGCTTTTCGTTACGCCGCATACTTAAAAAATCACCCATCATCGGATTGAGAGTGACCTTGCCTAACAGCGTTCTGTAGTTTCCAAACGCCTCGGCAGCCAATAAATCGTGATAGTTAGCAATACCACGTACTCTATTATCCAAGCCAGCATCTTTATCTGATACCACCAATATTTGTCCCAATGCAAACGCCACCCTCTGCCGAAGCTGGTCTGGTGCAGTGACGGCGATGTTCCAGAAAATATCACTTCTTATTTGTTGCCGATCGAATTGCCGACGCCCATCGATAATGTTAATTAAACCGTATTCGCGCAGGACGCTATCGACACCATCAAGATACCGCGTTTGCGGTATGTTCATTTGATCGCTAATCCAGTCGGAGTATGTCTGTTGCATCAGTTTATTCACAGACATCATATTAGGGCCAAAGCTTGCGCGTTGTAAAAATCGCGCGGCATCAGCTGGGGTTTGTGCCCTGGCAGAATTGTTTAGCTCAGTCGGCGGTGTGGCCTCTCCTTTGTCGTGTTCGATTTCAGCGACGGTGCCATCACTAAGCACCTCAACGCTGATCAGCATGCTGGTAACCAGTGATGAATCTACGTTATCGGTAGCCACAACTTTAAATGTATAGGTGCCGACTTGCTGGTCACTTGGCCGCCAAAAAAACTCGCGCGAACCATCGCCATTGTCTTCAAATCGAACATCACCAACCGCGTTCTCTATGTGCAGTCCTGGCACGCCGCCATCTTTATCGGTAGCAATAACCCGAAAACGTAACTCCGTAGCTACCTGTACGCGCTGAGGTGCAATGGGATTGATGATTGGCGGAAGATTTTGACCAGACAAGTCACCCGACTCAGATGTATCGGTCTCAGTTGAATCCGGCTCTGCTGTATCAGTGTCTGACTCGGATGATTCATCAACTGCAATTTCAGGTTCAGAGCTTCCTTCGGTGGGGTCGCCGATCACCACCATCACTTCGGTACTCACTCTTTGACTTACATCATCTGCATGAATAGCGGTAAAACGAAACGTGTGCTCACCCTGCTCATCATGTCTTGTTGGCCAATGAAAAGTACGAGTACCGTCCAGGTTATCATCGAAGCTTGCGTTGCCAGGCAGTCGATCAACGTGCAATATCGCAGCGCTTTTGTCCGGCATTCGCGGTACCACACGAAAATTGACCAACTGCCCGACGCCAACCACATGAGTAGAAATTGGTTCAATGTACGGCAATTGCTCAGAGGCTTGTGTTGCTCCCTCGAGCGTCTCGTTAGTGATATCAATTGTCGTGCTCGCGTCAGTTTGCCCATCAACCAAAGAGTCAGTCTGCACATTGTCAGTAAAGCCATTACTGGCAACGACAAAGAGAACTTCACGCTCAGTCCGCAAAGCGGAATCAACCGCATCAATCGCAATTAGCAGGATTCGGTGCTCACCAACCTGGTTTGTATTGGGTCGCCAACGAAGCAGACGACTACCATCAAATGCGTCCTCTAAAAAAGCACCATCGGGTAAGGACCGAGTGGTCAATCCCGGTACTGTGTTGTCTGGATCTGTTGGCCGGATGTACAACTGATACTCTTGATTAACTTGCAAAGCTTGCTGACCAATGTCGGGCAACAGAGGAGCGCTGTTTTGAGTAACACCCAAATCGGGCTCTGAATCTTCAGTTGTTAATTCTTCAGAGACCAAATTGGCATCGTTTACAACACTATCGGCAGGATTAGCTTTTGATAGCACCATGCGTTGTGTTGCGATCAACGATGAATCAACGGCATCGACTGCTTGAAAAATGATGACGGTTTGATTGGCTATTTGTGTTGGTACTGACCATCTGAATTCGCGAGTGCCATCGTACAAGTCCGCAAGGCTTGCCCCTGATGGTGCGTTAAGCATTCTAATGCCTGGTACGTTACCATCGACATCACTGGCCCTCACACGATAAATAAAAACTTGGTCTGGAAAAACTTGTTGGGCAGGTATGGGGTTAAGAATGGGTGCTGAATTCGCATTTGCTCGCACGCTAAAAGACGCGCCAAGCACCACAACTACAAGGCTGATCAATAACAGTACAATATGATGGGATTGGCGAGCTTTACGGTTAGCCAGCTCGGTTTGTCCAAACATGAGAGACACTGATTATCCTTGTGTTGTTACTAGCTATTCATGTTAATTCAGAGTGCCAACATCGTCAATCAGATGGCAACTGAATTGATGGTATTAAAGCGCAACACGAAAGGTTAAATTCCATCTTGCTTCACCAAACAATGGGTGGGTTCCTGGCTTTAGTTTGCGCACTCCGTGATAACAACGTCGGGCTGCACCGCCAAAAACAATGACATCGCCATCGTGCACATCGACCGGAATCGACTTACCTCCTTTAGTTTCACCCTGAACAAAAAACCGAGCGCTCAAACCCAAAGACACAGACACTATTGGATGATCAAAACTGCGTTCGTTGCGGTCCTGATGTGCACCCATTTGAGCACCTGGTTTATATTGATTGATCAGGCACACGTCTGGCTTAAAGTCGGGAAAACCGGCATGAGATGCGGCATTGGTAGCAAGTGTAGCGAGCAAGGCTGGCATCTTCGGCCAAGGCTGACCGGATTGTGGATCGATGGGGCTATAACGGTAGCCTCGTCGATCTGATACCCAACCCACGTTGCCGCAATTGGTCATACCGACCGACATGGAAAATCCGCGCTGAGTTTGCATGTGCCGTAAAGGCGCTACAGCGACAATCGACTCGATCTCTGGCCAGATATCACTACTGGCAGCAAAAGCAGGCAGTAGCCACATACCCGGCGTAATGCACGCTGGTTCAGTAAGTAAGGACACCCGGCCAGCATAGCCAAAAACCCTGAAGATTAATGGGGACGGAGGGATTTAATATTGTCCACGCAAAGCGTGTGGACAATATTAAATCCCTCCGTCCCCATTAAATTTGCATATTAAATTTGCAAAGTTGGCTAAAAACGGATATTTATTAAGATATTTTGCCCGTTTTCGGGCAAGTTGATGGCACAAACTCTTTCATAGCTCTTTAATAACCCAATGCTTGCTGACCAGCCAGAAAATGACGCCACCACAGAACTTCCAGCGGAGCTAATAGATCACCTGTGTCGCCGCAGCCGGATAACGGCCCATGAGGCCACTCATTTGGTGATTGAAGTACTCAACTATTACTCCGACACATCAGAGGAATTTTTGCGCACTCGACATCAGGAATTGAAAACCCTCGGCTACAACAATGAGCAAATTTTTGCCGAGTTGCAGCAAGAGTTATCGCAACGTCGATTTAAAGCTAAAAAACTAAGCGCTCGACAAATTCGTCGAGCTATTTACGGATAGAGAATCAATTTATGTGCGGAATCATTGCCTACACTGGAAAACAACAAGCCATGCCAATTCTGCTGGATGGGCTGAAGCGATTGGAATACCGAGGTTACGACTCTACCGGTATATCAATTATCTCAAGAAAAAAAATTAAGACTCAAAAGGCTGCCGGCAAGCTGAACGTTTTAGAGAGCAAACTTGACGGTGAAATCTCTGGGCATTGCGGCATTGGTCATACGCGCTGGGCCACGCACGGGGCTCCGACGGATGAAAATGCACACCCGCACAATGACTCGAGCAATCGTATCTCTGTCGTGCACAACGGCATTATTGAAAACGTTGATGCATTAAAGGCTATGCTCAGCCCCGATCAACAATACACATCACAAACCGACTCTGAAGTCATTGCGCATTTGCTGGCACAACAGCGCGGTGATTTAATGACGGCTGTGCGAGAAGTGCTATCAATGATCGTAGGTACTTATGGTTTAGCCGTAATTGATCAACAAAATCCCGACAAAATTTTCATTGCCAGAAACGGCAGTCCGGTCATTATTGGTGTTGGCGATGATGAAATGCTAGCTGGCTCTGATATGGCTGCATTAAGTCGGTATACGAATCAAGTGGTGCATCTGGACGATGGTGAAATAGCAGAACTCTCACCACAAGGATTCTCGGTTGTGCGATTGGACTCGAGCATGACGAGTAAAGATTTAACACATAAAAACTCCGACCACAAAAATCAATCACGCAAAGACGGTGCACACAAAGAAGTAATCACATTGAACAATGAAAATGCAAACTACGATCGCGGGGGCCATCCACACTATCTATACAGAGAAATTGTCGACCAGCCTGATACGGTGCAGCGAACTTTAAGCGGCCGATTTGACGAGCGATTTTCAACCGCCCATCTGGGTGGCCTTAATTTAGCAGCACGAGATCTTATCGGCATTAAACGTATCATTATTCTTGGTTGCGGGTCTGCCTATTATGCAGGACTTGCCGGAGCAAGTATGATCGAGTCTCTGGCACGCATACCGGTGATAGCCGAGCCTGCAGCTGAATTCCGTTATCGAAATCCAGTCATCGAGCAAGACGCACTCTATATCGTGGTTAGTCAATCCGGAGAAACCTTTGATACCCTGGCAGCCCTTCGCGAAGTGCGTCGTAAGGGCGGCTTCGTTTTAGGGATAGTCAATAGCGTTGGAAGCACAATCGCAAGAGAGGTGGATGGTGGTATTTATATGCACGCTGGCCCCGAAGTGTCGGTAGCTTCAACCAAAGCTTATACCAGCATGCTAACCGCTTTCTCATTGCTGGCTTTGTTACTGGGAAGAACTCGAGATATCTCACCTCAGCAAGGCAATAGAATAATTAAAGAACTAAAAGCACTGCCAGATAATATTCGCCAAGTGCTTGTCGCAGAATCTGATATAGCAAAAATTGCTAACACATACAAACACAGCCAAAGTGCGTTCTTTATTGGCAGAACTAACGGGTATCCAATTGCACTCGAGGGCGCACAAAAGCTAAAAGAAATTTCCTATATACACGCTGAAGCCTACCCGGCATCCGAATTAAAACATGGGCCATTAGCCCTGGTCACAAAAGAGACTCCTTGCATAGTTATTTTGCCCAACGACGATCTGCTACCCAAAACGATTTCTTCAATGGAGGAAATAAAAGCTCGCGGGGGTCCAGTCATAGCGCTCACAAGCGCAACAAAAACGGTCAATGATCGTATCGATAAGTTAGCAGACGCTGTCATCCGGGTGCCCCACACTGATGAGCTCACGCTACCCGCAATAATGGGTGTAGCGCTACAGTTGTTGGCCTATCACAGCGCAGTGAGTCTTGGTCGTGATGTTGATCAACCCAGAAACCTTGCGAAAAGTGTGACCGTTGAATAGCGTCAAAGTGGCGATTTTACGCGATATATTTCGCAACGAATTTTACCTGCACTAATCCAGTGTGCGACAATGGCTGATACTTAAAGACCTTATTTATTTACAGCTTCTGGAGATTACGTCGTGAGATACCTGCACACCATGGTTAGAGTGAAAGATGTAGACGCATCACTTGATTTTTATTGCAACAAACTTGGTATGACTGAAGTACGCCGCAAAGAAGTAGAGGCGGGCCGCTTCACGCTTATTTTTTTAGCGGCTCCCAAAGATGAAAAAAACTCTTCCGCGAATAACGCGCCAGAGCTCGAACTCACCTATAACTGGGATCCCGAAGACTACGATACTGGCAGAAACTTTGGCCACTTGGCATACCGCGTGGATAACATTTATGAAACCTGTCAAAAACTGATGGATGCAGGCGTTGTGATAAACAGACCACCCCGTGATGGCAACATGGCATTTGTAAAATCCCCCGACAATATTTCAATTGAGCTTCTTCAAGAAGGTGAGCCACTTGCACCTGCAGCACCCTGGGCTGATATGGAAAACACAGGCACCTGGTAATCACACAAATGTAAAACAACCTCAGGCCAACTGGAGCGCCTAGTATGAGCAAGCTGCATGTGTATCAATTTCCGTACTTGTCAGACAACTACGGCGTGCTACTGCACGCACCCAATACCGGTGAAACCACTTGTATTGATTGTGGCGATGCAGATGCTGCGAAAGCTGCGCAAAAGAAAACAGGATGGTCTTTAACTGAAATATGGGTAACGCATCATCATGGTGATCATACCGATGGTGTTGTAGAGCTAAAACGCGAAACAGGGGCCTGCGTTACTGGCCCCGCTCCGTTGTCGCAAAGCATCGCTGGACTGGACAAACAGGTAAACGACGGTCAGGCGTTTTCGTTTGCCGGCACCCCAGTCAAAGTCATACATACGCCCGGGCACACCAAAGACATGATCAACTACTACCTTCCTGATGAGGGTATTGTATTCACCGGAGATACCTTGTTTACGCTTGGATGTGGACGCTTGTTCGAATGTGACGCCAGTACCATGCACGCCAGCCTGGAAAAACTCGCTGCATTGCCTGCTGACACCATTGTGTACAGCAGCCATGAGTACACACTTGCAAACGCAAAATTTGCCCTCTCAGTCGATCCAGACAACGCAGCCTTACAAACACGGGCTCATCACATCGAGTCGTTAAGAGCTGACGGGAAACCCACAGTACCAAGCACAATAAAAGAAGAGCTTGCAACCAATCCGTTTCTGCGATCAAAAAACCCCGAACTCAGAGCGTTTCTTGGTATGGGGAGTGCCAGCGATGAGGAAGTGTTTGCAGAGGTCAGGCTGCGTAAAGATAATTTTTAGGTCGTAGCCTAACCTGCTTTGCGATTTTCGCTGAATCGACTTTGTTTGATATGACTTGCTTTGAAACGACTTTCAATTTCAGCAATTGCAGCAGGAATATCTGATGCGGGAACCGGCTTGGAGAAATAAAAACCCTGCACGCATTCACAACCCAGTGACTTTAGCTTCTGAAGTTGATCTCCGGTTTCTATGCCCTCGGCTACGGTTCGCAGGCCAAACGTACGCGCCATCGTCAATATGGTATTCACCAGTGAGTTTTTCTCCGATCCGGTAACTAATTTATCAACAAACACCTTATCTATTTTCATGCAATCCAGTGGAAGCGTTTCAAGATAGGCCAACGATGAATAGCCTGTACCGAAATCATCAATAGCAATACTAACACCCTGCTCTCGTAAACCATTCAGGGTGGCGACTACTTTTGACAAACTGTTCATGACAACTGACTCTGTCACTTCCAGCTCCAGCAATTCTGGTGACATTTTATGTTCTGATAAAATAGCAATAACACCAGATGCAAAATCTTCTAATACAAATTGTGGCGCTGATATATTCACAGCCATAGACAAGTTGAATGCATTTTGATTTACCCACAAGGAATTTTGACGTACCGCCTCGTTCAATACCCATTTGCCAATCTCTGTAATGTACCCAGCCTCTTCGGCTAAAGGCACAAAATCAACTGGGGAAACATACCCATGAGCAGGATGGCGCCAGCGTAGCAGAGCCTCGGCGCCGCTCACCACGCCATTAACTATGTCTACTTTGGGCTGGTAATGGAGTTCGAACTGCTGGTTCTCAATAGCATTGAGCAAATCAGACTCTAGCGCAACACGATCTCGGTATTGCTCCGCCATGCTTAAATTGAAGCTTTTGACGCTACTGTTACCCTCAGCCTTGGCCTCGTACATAGCAAAGTCAGCGTTACGAAGTAAGTCGTCCACTGTTTCGCCATTATCAGGGTAAAAACTAACACCGATACTGACACCAATTTTAAGATTGTATTTATCGACTATAAATTTCTTGCCTATGGCACCACTAAGCCGAGATGCTATCGACAAAGCAGACTCACGCGATTTTACCCCACGTAGCAAAACAGCAAACTCGTCCCCACCCATTCTGGCCAGCAAATCTTTTTCCTGCAAACTTCCAGCGAGTCGCTTGGATACCTGCTTTAAAAGCTCATCCCCAACTCTGTGACCTTGATTATCATTAACAGCTTTAAACCCATCGAGATCTAAAAACAACAAAGCAAATCGTTCCGTTTTTTCATTTTTTTCAGAGACAATTTCGCTAAGTACGTTTTCGAACCTTAATCGATTCGGTAGCTGGGTGAGACTGTCGTGAAAAGCCTGAAAGTGAATTTTGTCTAATAAGTTCTGACGTTGCACCGAGCTGGCAAGTTGTCCCGTGAGAATATCTAACAAGCTCAGCTCAACATCGCTGAAGTCCCTTTGCTCAATTCCTTTTCCAAGTGTTAAAGCACCCCAAACAACGCCATCCTGCATAAGCGGTAACGTTATAGAGCAACCAATACCTAAGACTTTTTTGATTCGCTGTACTGCGTCAGAATCGCGCGTATCGTTTTCGCCGTTACGCACTAACACACCTTGTTTATTATCCACACACCATTGACTGGTAGAGTCAGACATGAGCTTGACGTTGACAAAATTAGCGCGCCGTATTCCGGCCTTGTCATTTTGCCATTCTGTCAGAAGAGAAAATTTCTTATCAATTCCATATTGGCAAACCGACACGTGCTTAGAATGAAAGACGCTCAAAAACGACTTGCAAACACCGTCTACAAGCTCACGCAAACTGCTTGCAGAATAAATAGACTCCGTCAGCTCGCTTATAGCTGCGTGACGAGTCAATTCGGCTTTTTGCTCATTGATGAGTATTGAATTTGCGATAGCGATTGAAGCGGTGCGCGTGAACAGCTTTAAAACATCCAGACAGTTTTCGATTCCTGCATCAACAGAATCCAAAGCCACGCAAATCAATCCACTGAAATTCCCGTCTATAAAAAACGGGACTGCGCAACGCCTTTGTATATTGCCCCAAAGCGCCTCGAACTCCGTATCGTTTGCCTGGGCATCGAATAAAACCAGCTCTTCAAGTTCCCAGGCTAAACCTGCAACATCAAGCCCTATTCTTTGCTTAAAGCCTTTGTGCTCGACAAAACGACCAACCGCACCAACAAGCTCCATGTACTTACCGGATTCGTGCAACAAGCAAACGAAGGCAGAATCTGTATCAGCCAAAGAGACGGCCTGCAAAGCAATATGGTCCATCAGCTCATCTACGCGCTTACGCTCCATCAAGCGCATTGACACGTCACTCAGTGCTGACATAAGTTTATTTCTTAGTTCCAGAGACTTTTGCTGCTCTGACAAAATTTGTTTGTCTGAACTACAACCAAAGCGCTGCCGTAACATCAACTGCAAACGCCCACTATCTAATTCGGATTGCGTAATAAGATCACAGGCACCATCTTCAAGCAGTTGTTCGGTTTGTACACCACTCAGAGTTTCCACCAACGCAATCAGATAAACGCTTGAGTTTTTCTGGCGAGCCTGCTGTATACACTGCGATGAAGCAGCAACGTTGCACAGAACAACGTCAACAGGATCATTAGAGAGAAGCCAATCTTCGAATGCAACAAGAGTCAGTGCTGGTTCGGATAGAGACGAACCTACGAGCGTAACATCGCAGGCCACCGTTATTGGCGCGCCGTTCAAACCATCCTGAGATGAGAAACTGTTCACGTTATTTACGCAATAAATTTTGCCTACTGAAAACAGATAGCGGCAGGATATAGTGAAAAATCCAGCAAACTTAGGTCAAAGTTACTCGTGTCGCCTATATAAAGTGCTCTTTATCAAAGAAATCTTAATATGGTGTTAATCAGAACGTTCTACCAGGCCAGAGGACACACGCCTAACGCGTGAAGAATAGGCAACAGCGCACACTATGACCGCAGCACCCAGTATATTAGCCAGCCAATTGAGTGGGAAAAATGCGGCCATACCCCCTAGAAGCATAACCGGGTACATCCACCACGGCATAGGCCCCTCGCTGTATCGCTGCAACAAGGAACTGAAAGCATAAATACCAAAAAGGCTAAAAAAACCAATCCGCAGCACGGTCGGCACATCACCACCAATCAAGGGCGTATAAGCAAATAACACCGGGACAATATACAAACCTTTGGCAATTTTCCAAGCCTCAACTCCAGTTGCCATAGGCGGTGATTTCGCTATACCAGCTGCGGTAAAAGCAGCCAGGCATACCGGTGGTGTGACGTTACTGTCTTGACTCAACCAGAACACAATTAAATGTGCGGTCAGTAAAAAGGTGGTCATAGACTCAACATCAACCAGCGTTGGGCGAATGACAACAGCAAGTTCAAACGGCATTGCCGACATAAGTGTGCGTGCCTCCGCCAAGCTCATACCGGTTGCCACCTTTGCAATCAGTGGTGAATCGACCAGCATAAAACTCGCCGCGGCAACCGGATCACCAATACCACTGACTAACTGCTGCACAATTAATCCATCGGCTAGCATACCTGCCAATGCGGGGGCTGCCAGAATAGAAAGTACAATATAAGCTGCTGTCACTGGCAATCCCATGCCTAATACCAACGATGCTATAGCCACAAGGATAAGTGCTATCCATAAAGAGCCCTGAGACCACTGCGCTATCATTAATGCAAACGTGTTTGCTAGTCCAGAGGTTGTCACCGCATTATTGATTAGCCCCACAGCAACCAGCAATACCGCGGTCATGATGGATGTGTTTATCCCCAGCGCCAATGCTCGAGCAATATTTTTAGGACCCATTTTATTAGGGGTTAACCAACTAACAACAATCAGTGTGGCGATGGCAAAAGAGGCTGCATAGCTTGGCGTCTTTCCCGTCACTAACATGAAGGTCATCACTGCCAGAGGCAACACAAAGTTAAGCGCACCAGCTATGACTTTCTGCATGTCGATTGTTTGAGCCTGTTCGGTACCTATACCGTACTTCATGGCTTCAATGCGAACAATGAAACCAACCGATAAAAAATACAGCAACGCAGGTACGACTGATACCGCCACAATGGTGCCATAACTGATGCCGGTGTAACTTGCCATAATGAAAGCACCCGCTCCCATGATGGGAGGCATGAGTTGTCCTCCGGTCGACGCTGAGGCTTCGACTCCGGCTGCAAACTGACCGCGAAACCCATTGGATTTCATTAGTGGAATGGTAATAACCCCTGTTGAAGCTGTATTGGCAACAGCCGAGCCTGATATGGTGCCGGTTAATGCAGAGGACATGACAGCTACAAAAGCTGCACCGCCACGAAACTTTCCTGCCACCGACTTTGATACTTCAATGACAAAGTCGGACGCTCCAGAAACAACCAGGAAAGCACCGAAAATCATGAATAAAGTGATGTTGGCCGATGATATCGTGGTAATGATGCCAAACATGCCTTCATCGTTATACAAACTTCGAAATAACACATCGTCTAACGGCAGGCTTGCCGCTCGAAAAGCACCAGGCATCATCTCGCCAAGAAATAAATTGTAGGACAAGGCCAGTACGACGAGTATCGGAATAATTAAACCCGTTAATCGACGAGTTAGCTCGATTGCACCGATGACGACCATGATGCCAGCAAACCAATCTATTGGTCTGAACTGCCAGCTTAACCCTGTTTTGGCCAAGGTACGTTCGTAGATACCGTTTTCGGCATAGGCCACCCACAACGCGCTGAACGCAATCAATAAACCGAATAGCACATTTAACCAAAACCTGGTATCGAATCCACGCTGATCAACTTTGCTGGTGGTAATGGCAGCCAGCAATCCAAAACCTGCAAAGTGTATGCAGTTTTGCCAAAAGCCCTTTTCGTTTAGATAAACGTTAGTGGCTATATGCCATACACCAAATGCACATATACCAAGAAAAATAATCAGATAGGGAAATGGTGTTGCTCGCGCAACGTCCAAATCTACTAAGCGATCTTTGAAGGCTTGGGGGCTGGTGGAGGATTCGGTCATGACCATAAACTAATCCACTTGAGATGTAAGGAATCACCCTATGTTACTTGTCCATGACAACTGTCAGGACAAAAACACAGGGTGATTAATTAATTGTCACTGTCAGCGACAATCCGCTTTACATTAAGTGAGCAGGTATTTCCAGTCCAACTTCTTTGTAGTACTTGATCGCACCAGGGTGCAATGGTAGGGGCAGACCACCCATAGCACTGTTTACATCCATCGCGTTAGTCGCTTTGTGGATGGCTTGCAAGAACGGCAGGTTTTCATAAATGGCTTTTGTCAGCAAATAAACATGATTTTCATCAACATCAGCATTAACAGCCAAAAAGTTTGGTTGCGCGATGGTTTGAATATCAGCATCCTGGCCCGGATAGGTGCCGGCTGCGATTGTGTAAGGAACCCACAATTTTCGACCACCATCCATTTTCGCAGCTTGTTCTTCGGTCACATTAAGAATGGTGAACTTATCGCCATTGGTTGACAGCAATTTTGTAATTGCACTGGTTGGAGGACCGGAAGGCAGACCTGCCGCTACAGCCTGACCATTGGCCATCGCATCAACTGAAGGACCGTAGCCTGCATACACTAAGTCGAGTGATGTGATGTCAAGACCCAACCCGCTCAATAAAACAGTGTTTGATCCAAGTGTTCCCGAATTTTCTTTACCCATAGCCATAGCGCCTTTAGCTGCAACCATGTCGGCTACTGTGCCATCGACAACGAACTCGTTAGCCAGAACAAATTGCTCGACATTTTGCCAAAGCATAGAAATCGAACGCATGTTCTCCTGCTTTTCGGTGACGGGGCCTGTTCCGGTCGCAGCGTAAGAACCAAACAAACCCTGAACAATGGCGAACTGGGCATTGCCAGCTGCCAGGGCTTGGACGTTTGCACCGGAACCTGCAGAGTTAACGGCTGTTAAGCTGAACTTCTCGGTCGGCAGCAATTTGATTTTGGACAGTGTTGCGATTGCTGTGCCAACCGGATGATAAGTACCACCAGTTGATGCCGTGTTCAATATGTAGTCGTTTGCATTGGCTGAACCAACCGACAATGACGCCACAATACCAAGCGCTAACGGCGCTATTAACTTTTTAATCATTCTTTTCTCCAAGAGGCATCCCAACGATGCACGTTCCACAATTCTGGCTTAGTTTGAAAGACTTGGCAATAGGCAGTGGACCAACCTGCCGTAACAGTGCTCACACCCAGAATTACCTTGTGGCCCAATTCGCTATTCAGATAAACTGAAGATTATGGACAAATTCGGCGACATGGACCTTTTTGTGAGAATCGTCAAGGCTGGCGGCTTGGCGGTAGCAGGTCGAGAAGTTGGGCTTTCGCCAGCCAGCGTGAGTGCGCGTATGAACGCATTAGAGCAGCGATATGACGCTCGATTGCTTAATCGCACCACCAGACGGGTATCGCTGACCGAAGAAGGCCAGGTTTTGTATGAGGCAAGCATCAATATTCTTGCCGATATTGCTGAAGTAGAAAATCGCCTGGTCTCAAGTCGCAGTCAGCTTGCCGGACCATTGCATGTCTCCGCTCCGTCAGATCTCGGGCAACAGCAAATTGCACCTGTGTTGTCAGAATTAGGCAACAAGCACCCTGAAATAACCACCCACCTTCACTTGTCAGACCATATTGTTAACCTTGCTGAGCTTAATGTGGATGTAGCTGTGCGCATCGGCAAACCAACAGACAGCTCTTTAATTGCCAAGCATCTTGCCTCAAATATTCGTGTTTTATGTGCATCTGGCGCCTACATCAAAAGAAAAGGCTCTCCAGAGACACCCGGCGACCTGATGAATCACGATTGTTTGGCAATGTTTCAGCAACTTAAACCAATGACTCGCTGGCATTTGAGCAAAGATGGAACCGAAGAAGTTGTGCAGGTTAAGCCAGTTCGTTCGACTAATGATGGGGCTTTGGTGCGGCGGTGGGCAATCGAAGGCCACGGTATTGCATTGAAATCAATTGTTGATATCGCTGAAGATTTACAAACGGGTCGCCTGGTTCAAGTGCTCAAAGACTACGCACCAGATTTTCAACATGGTAGCGTGCAAAATCGCGCTGATATTTTTGCTGTCTACCCTACCAGGCAATACGTTCCAGAACGAGTCAGGGTTTTTATTGCGCTATTGGAAAGACATTTCAATGCGGCGATTGTCCCACTCTAAAGCGAGAAACTTTTCACACACGTTCAAGCAACAATGCAATGCCTTGCCCTACACCAATGCACATCGAACAAAGTGCGTATCGCTTAGTCGATTTCGACAATTCAATAGAGGCAGTGAGTGCCAATCGTGTTCCGGACATCCCCAATGGATGCCCTAATGCAATGGCCCCACCGTTAGCATTAATTCGAGTATCACCATCATCGATATTCAAGCGTCGTGTTACTGCCAGCGCTTGAGCTGCAAAAGCTTCGTTTAGTTCGATAATATCAATGTCATTTATGTCTAGCTTAAAACGTGCTAGCAACCGCTCAATAGCTGGCGCGGGTCCTATACCCATAATACGAGGCTCCACGCCAACTGTCTGCATGCCAACAATTTTTGCCATTGGTGCTAATGAATGCACATTTATCGCATCTTCAGAGGCAACAATAACCGCTGCAGCACCATCGTTAACACCGGATGCATTGCCTGCGGTGACCGTGCCATTCTCTTTAAAGGGTGTGGGTAGAGCAGACAATTTAAATAAGGTGCTAACGCGCGGATGTTCATCTTGCTTAAACACAATGTCGTCACCACGCTTTTGGCTGACAGTGACCGCTACAATCTCCTGTGCCAAGCGGCCAGATTTAATGGCAGCAGCTGCAAGCTCTTGAGACCGATGCGCGAACGTGTCTTGATCTTCCCGCGAAATACCAAATTCGGTTGCCACATTTTCTGCCGTTACCGGCATAGCATCAACACCATACTGCGCTTGCAACCGTGGATTAATAAAGCGCCACCCAATGGTGGTATCAAAAATTTGCGCGTCTCTGGAAAACGCCGTTTGCGCTTTCGGCATAACCATCGGCGCTCTGCTCATACTCTCGACACCACCAGCAAGCACTAAGTTTGCTTCACCAGCCATGATCGATCGAGCAGCCGTACCAACTGCGTCCAGCCCGGAGCCACACAAACGGTTTATAGTTGCAGCCGGCACTCTGTTGGGCAATCCTGCCAACAAGCAAGCCATACGAGCAACATTGCGATTATCCTCTCCTGCTTGATTAGCGCACCCCACAAACACGTCATCGATTGAACTTGCCGTAAGCTCAGTGGAGCGTTCTAACAGGGCTTTAATAACACCGGCTAACATGTCGTCGGGCCTGACACTGGACAATGCCCCACCATATCGACCAATAGGCGTTCTTAGTCCATCACAAATATAAGCGTTATTCATTGTATTTTGATTTATGAGCATTAACAAACTCAGCGGCAGCAAAACTGCCACTAACACCGTCGACTGGTACCACCTAGCCAGTTCCAAACCTTAGACCTTTACGATTTGTGCGTTTCAACTTCTGTATAACGTTCAGTGAATCGATAAGACCGACTTAGGCGTGCCGCTGGCAATGACCCATTTATTGCCGAACCGTGTTCACTCAACCACAGTTCTGCCGGCGCAGACAACTGATGATACAGCTGACCTATAAATTCGCGACATTGATTCTCTAAAACAAGGGAATCACCTTTTAGCTGTGCAGGCAATGGCGGATATCTCAGCAACAGGCGTCGCCACTGATGCACTAGTAATGTTCGAACAACTAATGCGACTAATGGGTCCTTGGGAGGTTTGGCAGCATGCGAATCAAACGTTGACTGCAGTACTTTTAATTGCTGTGCCCAATCCGACGGGCATAAATAGTCAACAACCCATTCCGGTATTTCATCGCATTGACCAACAACGCAAAGCATACCTCGCTTACGCAGCATCGATAAAGATTCACTGTTCGACTCAACTAACAGTATAGATCGGTTCGGCAACATCACCGCATCAGCAATGGCCAAATCCTGCAAAGCATTTTTATCTTCTGCAAGACACAAAGCCCAGTGAGATTGATCAGTGGATAAAACCTGTACGGGAGAGTAAATCCTCAGGGACGCTTTTGCAAAAGGACTAACTCCCTCCTCGGTGAGTTGGTAATAGCTGAGGCGCCCACTTTTTTGCCGTTCCACCCAACCATCACTTGCCAGGCGCGAAAATGCGGTTCTAACGGCACCTGCACCGATACCCATTTTATCTAACACGGTTTGCACAGTGCCGGCCGACACATTCCCGCCTCGGGGGACGATCGAATCGCCGAAAAAAGTGATGATGAGAGACCAGGCTTTTAGCGAGCCATCGCTACGCAGTCGCTGTACCACCATATCAAGAGGTTTGGACATATTACTTGACAATACCACAGATCAAATTAATACGTTACAATTTTTAATACATAACACAATTTCTGGTAACATATCTGTAACAGTCAGCGCGAAAACAAGACACTATGTACTCACAAGGCTTAATCGGGGCGGAAAACAAAACCGAAGAAACTCAAGAGTTTCTGGACGCCTTTCAAAAACGCATAGACGCCGAAGACAAAATCGAACCCAACGATCCTATGCCGCTGGCCTATCGAAACACTCTGATTCGCATGATTGGTCAACACGCACATTCTGAAATAGTTGGGATGTTACCTGAAGGCAATTGGATTACCAGAGCACCAACACTAAGACGCAAAGTTGCATTGTTGGCAAAAGTTCAAGACGAAGGTGGTCACGGCCTGTACCTGTACTCTGCAGCAGAGACACTTGGGGTTACGCGTGAACAGATGACCGAGGAACTTCTGGAAGGCACAGCCAAATACTCTTCCATCTTTAACTACCCCACTCCTACCTGGGCCGACATTGGCACAATTGGTTGGCTGGTTGATGGTGCAGCTATCATGAATCAAGTCCCTCTGTGTCGTTGTTCGTATGGTCCGTATGCACGAGCTATGATTCGCGTTTGCAAAGAAGAAAGCTTTCACCAACGCCAAGGCTATGAACTTATTAAAACGCTTTGTGAAGGAAGCCGTGAACAAAAAGCCATGGCCCAGGATTCACTTAACAGATGGTGGTGGCCTTCGTTAATGATGTTTGGACCGCCGGATACTGCATCTCAACATTCCGACAAATCCATGCAGTGGAAGATAAAACGCTTTACTAATGATGAGCTTCGTCAAAAGTTTATTGATGCAACAGTACCGCAGGCCGAGCACCTTGGTCTGAAGGTGCCTGATGAAAATCTGCAATGGAATCCTGACAAAAACAACGGGCAAGGCGGCTACGATTTTGGCAGGATAGACTGGCGTGAATTCTGGCGCGTGGTAGAAGGCCACGGCTTAATGAATAAAGACCGTATTGCTGCCCGCAAGAAAGCCTGGGACGACGGTGCATGGGTGCGTGAAGCGTCGCAAGCTTACGCTGCGAAGCAACAAACCAGCACTGCCGCTTAATCATCCTGCCACAATTACTGAGCACAACAAAAGCACAGGCTACGCTATGAGCACAGAACCAACCTTGCCGCTTTGGGAAGTTTTTATCAGACCGCGAGTGGGTTTACATCATAAGCATGTTGGTAGTTTACACGCAGCGGACAGCGTGATGGCCTTGCATGCGGCAAGAGATGTTTACACTCGCCGCGAGGAAGGTGATTCGATTTGGGTTGTAGCATCAAAAAACATACATGCCTCAGACCCAAACAATGCCGGGGAAAATTTTGACCCTGCAGGAGATAAAATCTATCGCCACCCCAGTTTTTATGATATTCCTGACGACGTAGGACACATGTGACGGTGAGCTCAGCGCTACTGCATTCGGTGGTACAAATTGCTGACGATCATTTGATTCTTGGGCACCGCATGTCTGAATGGTGTGGCCATGCACCCATGCTCGAAGAAGACCTGTCAATGCCAAACATGGCATTGGATATGATTGGTCAAGCTCGTGCGTTATACAACTATGCAGCCCAAATAGAAAACAAAGGGCGAACCGAAGACGACTTTGCCTACCTGCGAACCGACCGAGAATATAAAAACTGTTTACTGGTGGAGCGCCCCAATGGTGACTTTGCACATACCATGTTACGTCAACTGTATTTTGCAGCATTAATGCACCCCTTCTGGGAAGCGATGCATAAAAGCCGTGACCAAGCTCTGCAGGCACTCTCATTCAAAGCCATAAAAGAGATCTCTTACCACATCCGACATTGCGGCGAATGGATTGTAAGACTTGGTGATGGCACCGCTGAGAGCCGCCAACGAATGAATGCAGCCGTATTGAACTTGCATCCCTACACAGCAGAACTATTTGAAGCAGATGAACAACGTCTTGAGGCCATTGAGAAAGGCATATTCCCGGAACAGGCACCACTAAAAGCCGCCTGGGAAAACACGATTAATTCAATCTTCTATCAAGCAAAGCTTGAAGTACCTGATACAACGTACAGCCAAAGTGGTGGTCGGCGCGGCCTACACACAGAAGACTTTGGCTTACTACTGGCGCAGTTGCAATATGTGCAGCGCGCGTACCCGGGGTCAAAATGGTAGTTAACCGTAATCTCGATTTAGACACTGCACGCACCATTGCGCTGTCTGTTGCTGACCCAGAACTACCCTTTCTGACGCTTGGAGACTTGGGCATCGTCAGAGAGGTACGCATCGATGACCAGGCCGTTGTCGCGAAACTCACACCAACCTATATTGGTTGCCCCGCTGTATCGGTTATTGAGCAAGACGTACTGAAGGCACTTACGCAAGCAGGGTTTAAAGCACGCGTTATTCGCGTTGATTACCCAGCATGGACAACGGACTGGATTACGCAATCAGGCAGGCAGAAATTGAAAGAAAACGGTATATCACCACCGGAATCAAAAAAGAACAAAAGCAACAACATCACACTATTTGCAGAACGATCAGTCATCTGCCCTCGTTGCGACAGCAGTAAAACCAAAAAGCTTTCTGAGTTTGGCTCAACACCTTGCAAGGCACAATACCGCTGCGAGCATTGCCTGGAACCTTTTGACCATTTTAAATGCCACTAAAAAATGCCACTAAAAATGTCATTGGTTTTGCAACACAAAACGTGAATATGAGCCGCGCACAATTTCACCGCCTAAGCATTAGCAAAGTCAGAGAGCTGCCTGATGGCGTTGCAATCACATTTAATGTACCAGATGAGCTGAACTCAACATTCGCATTTACGCCAGGACAGTATTTGACAATCGAAGCCTCTATTCAAGGTGAACCAACAGCAGGTAAACCATCAGACGATAAAAAAATCAGGCGTACTTATTCAATCTGCTCCTCAAATCAGGATGTGTCGTTAGAAGTCGGTATAAAAAGCATAGAGAACGGTGTTTTTTCAAATTATGCTTTGAGTTTAAAAGCCGGTGATCAATTAGATGTTATGCCGCCAGAAGGCCGGTTTATCCGAGCTATCGATAGACAGAATCAGACTCAAACGCTACTCATTGCCGCAGGCTCCGGCATCACGCCCTGCCTGTCGATCGCCAAGTCAGTACTGGCAAGCGAACCCAATAGCTCAATCACACTGATTAATGGCAACAGAACCATCAGCAGCATTATGTTCAGGGCTGATATAGCAGCGCTAAAAGATGAATACACTGATCGGTTCAGCGTTATCAACATGCTAAGCAGAGAAAGGCAAGACATTGAACGTTTTAATGGGCGCATATCAGCGCAATCCGTCACAGCTTTGAATACCGATGGCCTTATTAGAGTCAGCGAATTTGAAAATGCTTACCTTTGCGGGCCAATGGATATGGTTCATGGCGTTACAACATGCCTGCTAGAACTAGGCATGAATAAAAATCAGGTACATACAGAGCTCTTCACAACTGAAAACTTTGCTGCACCAGAGACTGACTCTGCTGCGCTCGCTGACAATACCCAATCGAACAATACTCGATCAAACAGTGTGAATTCAAACAATGTGAGCATTAAACAAGACAATGCAGACCAACACAATGTCACCATTATATTGGACGGCTCACAAACTGGCTTTAACGTAGATTCATCAACAGACACTGTGCTAAGTGCCGCTCAACGTGCAGGCATCGACATGCCATTTTCCTGTGCTGGCGGCATGTGCTGTACGTGCCGATGCAAAGTAGTGGAAGGCAGCGCTAAGATGGACATTAATTTCTCGCTTGCAGAATGGGAGATCAAAGCCGGTTACATGTTAGCGTGCCAAGCGCGCCCCAGCAGCGAGAAATTAGTGCTGGATTTTGACTCGGTTTAATGGCCAGCATGAATGACTAAAATGAATGTAGAAAGCTACGTTGCCACAAATTGGATAAAGCCAGATAAATCTGCTACAGATGTTCTTTGTGCTGTCACGTCAAAACCAATCGCACGCATTGGCCACGCTAAGCTCGACACGCAAGCACTGGTCAACCATGCAAAAACGCAGGGCGGTCCAGCCTTGCGCGCGATGACTTTTCATGAGCGTGCCAGCCGCTTAAAACTGCTTGCGACTATGTTGAATGAGCATAAAGATGCACTCACAGAATTGTCTTTTCACACGGGCGCAACCAGGAATGATTCCAAAATTGATATCGATGGTGGTATCGGAACTATGTTTGTGTTTGCATCGAAAGGCAAGCGCGAACTGCCCGATGCAAAAGTATTAAGCGACGGGCCTTTGGAAATGCTTTCAAGACAAGGCAGCTTTGTTGGCCAACACATATACACACCAAAGCCTGGAGTCGCGATACAAATTAACGCCTACAATTTCCCTGTTTGGGGCATGTTGGAAAAACTGGCACCCGCACTGCTCGCTGGCGTCCCCTCTATTGTAAAGCCCGCAACCGTCAGTAGTTACGTAGCTTACGCATGTTTTAAGCTAATGATCAATGCAGAAATATTTCCTGAAGGCAGCATGCAATTCATCGCAGGCGGCACAGGCGATTTATTGGATAAGCTAACCTATCAGGATTCAGTCAGTTTTACTGGTTCTGCACAAACCGCTAAATTAATTCGGTCCAACCCAACTATTTTAACTAACGGCTTTGGCTTTAGTGCAGAACAGGACAGCTTGAACGCAACTGTTCTGGGCATGGATATTAAGTCCGGGTCAAAAGATTTTGATGTTTGTGTTAATGAAATCGTTACTGAAATGAGCGCCAAAGCCGGACAAAAATGCACCGCCATTCGTCGCATTTTGGTGCCCGAGCAACTGATTAGCCAAGTGACTGAAGCTGTTAGCGAAAAATTGGCACAGATTAAAATCGGCGACCCCGCACTGCCCGAAACCACCATGGGTAGCCTGGTATCACAATCTCAACGTAAAGATGTACAAGATAAAGTTGATATTCTACTTGGTGAATGTGACATGGTGTTCGGCGATCAATCGCCAGCACTACTAGGTGCTGATAACGATAAAGGTGCATTTTTGTCACCTGCTTTACTGTGCTGCATGCAACCGGACAAAGCAAAGTTTGTGCATCAGTTAGAGGCGTTTGGACCGGTGGCAACGATTATGCCTTACAGCAACACACGCCAGGCCTGTGAACTTCTCAATCGCGGTGACGGCAGTTTGGTGGCATCGGTGGTGACAAACGATAAATCCATCGCAGCAAAAATCGTGTCTCACAGCGCGGCCTTCCACGGCAGGCTCTACTTTAATAATGCGGCGTCCTCCAGTGAGGCCACTGGACATGGCTCACCTTTACCGCACATGACTCATGGCGGCCCAGGCCGAGCTGGTGGCAGCGAAGAGCTCGGTGGTGTGCGAGCAGTCAAACACCATATGCAACGCACGTCTGTTCAAGGCACACCCGATATAATCAGTGGCATTGTTGGAACATACGTTTCGGGTGCAAAAAAACTAAAGACCACGGTGCACCCCTTTCGCAAAACTTTCGACGAACTGCAAATCGGTGAAACAATCAATGCTGGCCCAAGAACAATAAGTCTGGAAGATATCGAACACTTTGCACACTTTACCGGTGATACGTTTTATGCGCACATGGATGAAAACGCTGCCGGTGCTAATCCGTTTTTTCCTGGTCGGGTGGCGCACGGGTACCTGCTGCTCTCTTTTGCCGCAGGCTTATTTGTTGATCCCGACCCTGGACCCGTGCTCGCCAATACAGGATTAGAAGGGCTGAGTTTTCAAAAACCGGTAGTGGCAGGTGATAGTTTAAGCGTATCACTAACGGTAAAACGTAAAACACCCAGGAACACAGAGTATGGCGAAGTATGCTGGCACGTGGAATTGAGCAATCAAAACGCCGAACAAGTGGCCAGTTACGAACTACACACCATGAACGCATACTCACAGGTATTAAGCTAAACGGAGCAATACGGTGAAAGACCTTACCCCGGAAAAATCGACTCTCGACCCTATTGAAATAGCGTCTCGCGATGAGATAGAAGCGCTGCAGCTACAACGCATACAACGATCCGTTACCAGCGCTTACAACAATGTGCCGCATTACAAAGCAGTGTTCGATCAAAAGGGTATTCACCCTGGAGACTTAAAATCACTGTCTGATTTGTCGAATTTTCCCTTTACCGTTAAACAAGATCTTCGCGATAACTACCCTTTTGGTATGTTTGCAGTGCCTCGCGAACAAGTCAATCGAATTCATGCATCCTCAGGAACCACAGGTCAGCCAACTGTCATTGGTTATACCGCTAACGACCTGAAAGTGTGGAGCGAAGTCATGCAGCGCTCATTAAGAGCGGCAGGCATGCGTCGAGGCGATGTTTTACACAATGCCTATGGCTACGGATTGTTTACAGGCGGATTAGGTGTTCATGGTGGCGCTGAAGAAATGGGTTTAACCGTGGTGCCAGTATCGGGTGGCATGACGCAGCGCCAGGTACGTCTTATCGAAGACTTCGGTGCCAAGGGCATTTCTGTTACTCCCTCTTACGCCTTATCGATTCTTGATGAGTATCGCGAACAAGGCTTTGATCCGAAAAATTCACCACTTGAGGTAGGTATATTTGGTGCAGAGCCGTGGACGAACGCTATGCGCAAAGAAATAGAGGCTTCGTTTAACATGCACGCCATCGATATCTATGGCTTATCAGAAGTCATAGGCCCGGGTGTCTCAATGGAGTGCGTTGAATCCAAAGATGGATTACACGTTTGGGAAGATCATTTTTATCCAGAAATCATTAACCCGGAAACCGGCGAATTGCTTCCCGATGGAGAACTCGGTGAATTGGTGTTTACCTCATTAACTAAAGAGGCATTCCCGATTGTGCGTTATCGCACCCGTGATTTAACTCGTCTACTGCCGGGCACTGCACGCTCTATGCGTCGAATGGAAAAGATCACTGGTCGCTCAGACGACATGATAATTTTGCGCGGTGTCAATGTTTTTCCAACCCAGGTAGAAGAGCAACTCATGTCCGTTGAGCAGCTAGCACCACATTTTCAAATCGAGCTCAGTAAAAAAGACCGTCTGGACGCCATGTTGGTCAAAGTAGAAGCTATCCCGGGCCTGGATAGCGCTGATGCCAGATCAGCTGCAGCGCAAACATTAGCGCAGAAAATAAAATCGTCGATGGGTGTTAGTGCAGAAGTTATTGCCGGTGACACCGGCAGTGTGCCGCGATCCCAAGGTAAAGCGGTGCGAGTGATCGACAATCGCTAAGCGGCTATTCGTCAAAATGCTGTCCTTTAATGGTGCGCGAATGCCCACGAAATATCGCAATAGTATTCCCTGAATCATCGGTGACGATGACATCGTAAATACCCGAACGCCCACTTTTTGATACTTCAGTTGCAATGGCGGTCAGCTTACTACCTATTGCTCCACTTTGAATGTAAGTAATACTATTGTGTTGGGCCACGGCGTTCTGGTTATAGCTATTGCAAGCAAACGCAAAAGCACTGTCAGCCAGGGTGAAAATATATCCGCCATGACAAATGCCATGCCCGTTCAGGTGCCTTTGCTCAACTAACAGCGAAGCCTGCGCACCACCAGGTGAGACACGGTCCAGGCTCATGCCCAAATCTGCCGATGCCTTATCGTTTTCCCACATTATCTGTGCACATCGTTCGGCGCGCTGCTGATCATCTAATTGACTCACTGACTTAGCCCCTGCCTGTAAAGTTTGGAGCACGCTTTTCTAAAAACGCTGCCACGCCTTCAGCATAGTCTGCCGATTGACCACACTCCAATTGCAATGCTGCCTCCAGCGCAAGTTGCTCATCGAACGTGTTGGTTTGCGCTGCATGAATAGCTTGCTTTGTACTGGCAAAACCCTTGGTTGGTCCATTCGCTAATTGTTGTGCCAGCTTGCGCGCCTGTTCCATTAGCTCATCGGCTGGAACACATTTCCAGATGAGACCCCATTCCTGCGCCTGTTGAGCAGATAGTGGCTCGGCGGTAAACGCAAGTGCCTTGGCTCTTGCTGTACCTAATAAATGCGTTAAATTCCAAGAACCACCGGCGTCAGGTATTAAACCAACCTTGGCAAACGATTGTATAAATTTGGCCGCATCGCTAGCTAATACCAAGTCGCATGCCAGCGCGATGTTTGCTCCCGCTCCTGCGGCAACGCCGTTAACAGCGCAAATAACCGGCTTGTCCATTGATCGAATTATTTTAACCAATGGATTATAAAGGCGGGTCAAAGTATCGCCGAGATCAGGCGCTTGATTTAGCTGTCTCGGGTCTCGGGCAGACAAGTCTTGTCCTGCACAAAAACCTCGCCCACTGCCGGTTAACAATATTGCTCGTACGCTTTGATCATTAGCTGCGGTGTTCATGCTCTGCGCCAATTGCGCATGCATATCATCGTTAAACGAATTCAAACGATCAGGTCGGTTTAAACAGATTTCAGTCCAGCCATTGTTAAGGGTGGTGATTACCGGTTGAGTCATAAAGTTTGATTCATAGCGTTTGAGTTATAGCGGTTAATCTATAGCATTTAGTTATGGTGTTTAAGTTATAACGTTTAGTTGCCCACTTAGGTATAAAAACTTTGCTCACCCGCCGGGCGCGTCTTAAAGCGCTTGTGAACCCAGAAATATTGCTCTGGCGCAACGCTGACCATAGATTCTATTGCCTCGTTCATGAGTCTGGCATCCACCATTTCGTCGTCGCCAGGAAAATTCTGCAGTGGTGGTGAAATTATCACGTGCCATCCCTTGCCGTTAGGCAGAATGTGCGTAAAGCACGGCAACACAACAGCATTACTGACTTTGGCAAACTTGGACAATACCGGAAATGTTGATGCCTCTACGCCAAAGAACGGCACGAATACCCCTTTATCTCCAGCATCCTGATCTGGTAAATAGTAGAACGGGTTACCAGCACGAATAAGACGCATCAGGTTTCGCAACGGCTCTTTTCGCTCCACCAACATACCGCCAAATCGTCCGCGGCGATCTTTCACCAAATCATTTAAAAGTGGCTTCCGGGTGTGTTGATACATGGTTATCATCGGGCGCTCGCGAGACAACATCAAACCCGCAATTTCAAGCGCAATCGCATGCGGCGCTAACAGTATGATATTACGGCCAGATGCAATGGCATCGTCATAATATTGCTTGCCCTCAAAACTAACCAATCGCTCCAACCTCATTGGAGATGCCCACCAATTCACGCCCATGTTTAATGTGGTTATGGCGACCAGTTGAAAACAGCGCTTGGCAGTTGCCTTGTGCTGGTGTTCGGTTAAATCAGGGAAGCACGCTCGCAAATTCTTAATGGTGATATCACGGCGCGAGGGCATTAAATAAAATATCAATGTACCTAATGCCGAACCCAGCTTCGCTATGACAGGCATTGGTAACCACGATATAAGACGTAGCAAGCCAAAGCCGAACCAGCTGAACCAATGCTTGGGGTGAAGATAATTGCTGGGGGAAAACATAAAAGCTATTTAGGAATTTGCCGTCTTTTATCAGGTGAGTATAAATTGATTAAGTTTTTTCAGGCAAAGCTTCAATGCACAGGCTTTGGTGCACTGGCGCCGATGCAACTAACTGCGTTGCACAGATTATAGTTCTGGCAGCTATCGCCTGTGCGGGTTTTTACATCAAACCTCGCTGACAACGACTGACTACCCCGGAATAGGCGCTCGTCTATTACACGCTGAGCTCACAAAAGCACTAGAGAGGGGCTAAAAAATCAACTTAGAACTTGCTAAGCATATGATTTAAATACAAATATAAATTTTTTTCCGGTGTCGATTTTGCCCTGGCTCAATCGTCTAGTGGGTACAGAGGCACATTTGAGTGCTGATGGTAAATTACAACCAATTTAAAATCAGGAGATTCTCATGCAATACATTTGTCTAATTTACTCTGCCGAAAACACAGGCCCTCAACCTGGTACTCCAGAATTTAACGCAATGCTGCAGGAATACGGCAAATTCACTCAGGAAGTACAAGAGAAAGGCGCGCTGGTAGCCGGCGATGCACTACAGCCAGTATCAACAGCAACCACAGTGACCCGCGAAAACGGCAAAATCGAAATCACTGATGGTCCATTCGCTGAAACGAAGGAGACACTAGGCGGTTACTACCTATTGGAATGTAAGTCACTTGATGAGGCCATAGAGCATGCTGCAAAAATTCCAACCGCCACACACGGTCGTATTGAAATTCGTCCACTCATGGTTTTCGATAACTAAGTCCTGTGCTGCCCCCACTCCAATTCGAACAAACCATATCGACTATTGTTCGTGAGGATTGGGGGCGGATATTAGCATCCCTGGTTGGAACACTGAACGACTGGCAGCTGGCTGAAGACGTTTTGCAAGACGCTGTGGAGCAAGCCATGGTGACTTGGCAAAACGATGGATTACCAGACTCCCCTGCTGCCTGGCTTATTACTACGGCAAGACGAAAGGCCATAGATCATTTTAGACGCGCAGTGAAGTTCAAAGAGCTACAGCCAGAAATTTCATACTTGATAGAACTCCAAAACACGACTGGGGCAGTAGACATCGACCAAGTCATTCCAGACAAACGTCTTGAGTTGATTTTTACTTGTTGCCACCCGGCATTAGATGAAAAGACGCAAGTGGCTTTAACATTAAGAACACTCGGTGGTTTAAAAACCGAGGAAATCGCGCAGGCGTTTCTGGACAAGCCTGCAACAATGGCCCAGCGCTTGTCCAGAGCTAAGCAGAAGATTGCAGCAGCTGGTATTCCGTTCGAGGTGCCAATTGAGTCAAAATTAAATCAGCGACTAAGCGCAGCTTTATCGGTTATCTATTTGATATTCAATGAAGGCTATAGCGCGTCAACTGGCAAAAGTGTCACCAGAGCTGACCTTTCAGAAGAAGCCATTCGCTTATGCCGAATTGTGCAACAACTACTACCAGATAAGGCTGAAGCCGCAGGCTTACTGGCTTTAATGCTGTTACATGATTCAAGGCGATTCTCCCGAACCAACAATCGAAATAACATGGTTTCACTTGAATACCAAAATCGCCACGGGTGGGATAAATCAAAAATCCTCGAAGGCACCACCCTGCTAAAGGCCACGCTGAGAAAACAACAATTGGGTGCATATCAGTTGCAAGCAGCAATTAGTGCCGTGCATGCCGAATCTGAATCTTGGGACGCTACTGATTGGATACAAATTAATGCTTTGTATGAGCTGCTGTATCAAATGCAGCCATCGGCCGTAATACGTGTTAATCAGGCTATGGCTAAAAGTTATGCTGTCTCTGTTGACGCTGCTTTAGGCTTGCTTGATGAGATAAAATCAGACAAAAGTATGAGAAGCTACCAACCATTTTTTGCAGCCAGGGCCGATTTATATTTTAGAAATAATAATATGGTGGCTGCAGCAATTGACTTTAAAAAAGCGATTACTTTGTCTGACAACGAAGCCAATAAGGCATTCTTACAATCCAGACTCAGTGAAATATAAAAACAATAAAAATAGTTTTGTTTAAGTCCTTGGATTCAACAACTAAGTGCAACTCAACTGCACCGGAATAAGAAGGTGAGCTACCATAGCTTCTGTACAACCTTTATTCCGGCAAGAATTGAGAGGCACAGATGGATAGCTATAAGCAGCTCACCAGTGAGCAACGATACCAGATATGGGCACTATTAAAAATGGAGCATACACAAACAGAGATTGCTGTGGTCATTGGCAAGCACAAATCGACCCTCAGTCGAGAGCTTAAGAGGAACACCGGAAAAAAGGGTTATCGGCCCCTTCAAGCGCAAAGACTGTGTGAGCAAAGAAAGCAAGGTAAGTATCGTGGTGTTTTCACGGCTTGTGACTGGCACTTGATCGAGAGCCTACTCAGCGAACACCAATGGAGCCCTGAACAGATCAGTCTCCGGTTGCGTGAGGACGCCATATTGGACATTAGCCACGAACGCATATACCAACACATCATCCTTGATCAGCAAACCGGTGGCGACTTGTATACCCACTTACGTGAACGAAAGAAGCGGCGTAAACGTTACGGCGGAGGCAAGGAGCGCCGTGGTCAGATACCGAACCAAGTATCCATTGATGAGCGTCCTATGAGTGTTGAAAAGAGAGATCAACCTGGTGCAGACTGGGAAGGTGACCTGATCATAGGATCTAAGCACAAGCAAGCGATCGTCACTGTTGTATCGCAGATTAATCGAGCGTCATTTTCTATAGTTAATAGAGCAGCGTTACCGAGGATTTTACCGGTTTATAACTGAGGTTGATTTATTGTTGGAAAGCAAATTAACCTGGCAGTGGCGTCA
>Ga0209187_1000476_pt1 | contig 68762 bp, 57 predicted proteins | sample BantaG_FD_187430 | JGI IMG/M metagenome (GOLD analysis project Ga0209187, IMG submission 187430) | Marine algal microbial communities from Bantry Bay, Ireland - BantryBay_4 metaG (SPAdes) (version 2) | ecosystem: Host-associated > Algae > Red algae > Unclassified | place: Bantry Bay, Ireland...
AGCTTTGCGTAAGTAATAACTGACCATCGATGCACTTATCTGCTTATGCTCTGAATAGGCTTTTTGGTTCATGCCTGAGCGCTGAAAATCTCTTTTGAATTCTTGGTAATCCATGTTTCTTCTTTTTATGTAAAAAAAATGGGATTATTTTAGACAACATAGATGTAGTTGCTCGGATGCTTACCTTAACACCAGACTTCTAGATTATAGACATTCAGACTATAGATTTCTGGATGGGACATCGTGCAGATTCGTTCCAATGGCAATTCTGGATACTAGAGTTTAGATACTAGACTCTGGATACTAGACTATTGGATTATAGAGGAGGTTGCAGCCTCTTAAGTCACTATCGGATATTCTTCCCATGACTTCAAATGTACTGTCAGGATACACTCTACCCAGATCCTGTGTAAGGACAAAAGACAAAGTGTCAATATTGCCCATATCCATTATACCCAACATTCCCGTCTTGCCTGGTTTTGCATTAGAGAATGGATCATTGATTTCTTTAGGGATAACTTGCATTGTGGATGGCATTCTGTAGCGACCTTTCTCATCAGCATAAGCTTGAGATAACAGTTCTGTCATGCCATATTCAGAATGGATCGGAGATGCAGGGAAAGCAACTTTGAGACGTTCTACTATCGTATCGTGCATCAGCTCTTCTTGCCTATTCTTCATACCACCCGTAAATATGATCTTAAGCTTGGAAGAATCGATCTGGTAAGCATTTGCAAAATCAAGTAACGCAAAGGTTACACCGAATAAGATGACTTCCTCTATCTCAATTAGCTCTAGTATTCTTTGGTGTAAACCAGCATGATCGTACAGGAAGAACTGCGGTTGTGCCGTCTCTGAAATATTGACAAAATCATTGACCATATGCACTAAAGAAGACTGTCCTGCCTCCAGATAGTTGGGTAAGAGGCCTAGCACTTTTACTTTTGAAAGATTAAATCCTGCTTCTTGGAATATCCGGCGAGTAATCTCTACGTACCACCCAGAGGATCTCAGGTGATGTTTGCTTCTTGGCTGGTTGGTAGTGCCACTGGATAGAAAAAGGCGTTCAGTAGGCCAATCACCGGTCTTGACTTCACGATGCTTGTAGAAATCTATAGGCATTAATGGAATCTCTTCCAAGGATTCTACTGTTACAGCGTCAACTTTGATCAATTCTAAATATTCCTTGTAGACTGGATTATACCTTGACTGGTACAGGAAAACCTGTAGGGCCACCTCCTCAAAAGAAATTTCTGAATGGTCTCCAAAAAGTTGTAATATTTGTTCGTACAAATGTGGTTATATAAGTGTTACTAAAAGCAGAACTGGGTCAAAGCTAGCAATGAATAAATCAGACAAGATACTTATACAGGTTATTTCAATATCAATGATTGCTTTTTGCTTGTCTTGTGGTAGAGGTTCTGGTTTCAGTGATATACCAGCTATACAGTTTGAAAGTTTATCCAAGGATACCATGGTCCAAGGACGACTGCTAGAAGACTCCCTGACGCTGGTGTTCAGCTTCAGGGATGGTGATGGTAACCTGGGCACAGGCGCTCAAGGATTAAGGGAAAACATCATATTGACTGACAATAGAAATGGTGAAGTATATACAACCTATAAAGTGCCCGACTTACCGCCCTCTGGCGCTGCAGGTGGAATAGAAGGAAGCATCTTACTAAAGTTGTACACCGAATGCTGCATCTTTCCACCACTGGATAGTATTCCAGCTTGTTCCTCAGTGCCTACACTTTATCCTTCCAATCAATTCACTGTGAGCATCAGACTCAATGACGACGATGGTAATGAAAGCAATGTGGTGGAAAGCAGCCTTATTACGATTCTGTGTAATTGACCCAATCCATGCCCTTGACTAATTTATCCAAGGTTGCCTGTTCTCTGAGATCAGGCTCATACCTGTAAGTCCATTTGGTCATAGGTGGTAGACTCATCAGTATGGATTCTATATTCCCATCAGTATCCAAACCAAATTTTGTTCCTCTATCCCATACTAGATTGAATTCCACGTAACGGCCTCTTCTGTGTAGCTGCCACTCTTTCTCTCTTTCGGTAAATGGCGTTTTATAATTAGGCAAGAATTGCTCTTTATATAGAGGAATGAAAGATTTTCCCACTGCCAATATAAATAGATGCAACTGCTCCTTTGCCGCTCTCTTACTATCCAATCTATCAAAGAAAATTCCTCCTATACCTCTGGTTTCCTTTCTATGCTTCACATAGAAATAATCATCTGCCCACTTCTTGAATTCAGGATAGAAGGCTTCATCTGTATTATCACAAGTAGTCTTGAGTTGCTGATGAAAGGACTGAGCAAGTGCAGGATCTATAAAATGTGGTGTCAAGTCTATTCCCCCACCGAACCACCACAGACCATTATCCGTTTGGAAATATCTCACATTCATATGGATAATAGGGACATTTGGATTACAAGGATGTAAGACGATGGATACCCCTGTCGCAGTAAAATTATTAGGACCTATGCCGAGAGCGGTGTATATTTTTTCTGGCATCTTACCCTTCACGGCTGAAAAATTAACCCCACCTTTTTCTATATGCCGACCTTGGATGATTCTAGTCCTTCCACCGCCGCCACCTTTTCTTTCCCATAGGTCTTGTCTGAAAATGCCTTCCCCATCCAGCTCTTCCAAGGCTTTGCAAATATCATCCTGTAATGCTTTGAGCGACTCTATTATATTATCTAAGCGAGCTTCCATATCAACCCATATGTTCTATCAGCGTAGCCACTGTCTTTTTACTATTACCTACAAAGGTCTTATCCCCTAAATCGAATACGGGTCGTTTCAGAAAAGTGTACTCCTTCAGAATATAGTTTTTGAAATCCTGCTCTGAGAGGTTTTTTTCTTTGAGTCCCAAGGATTTGTACTTCATAGCTCTCTTACTGAATACCTGCTCGTAGCCCCCATGCTCAGCGGCTATTCTATCTAGCAGTTGCTCAGGCACGCCGTCAGTCTTGATATCATGTATCTCATCGCTCCACCCTACTTCCTTAAGAATACGCTGGCAAGTGGAACAAGCGGGCAATATATAAGCTTTCATTGTTGAGTATTAAGGTTTTATGTACTTTGTAGGCTAACGAAAACGGCGAAGATATGTTTATTCCTCCATCCGAAATGATACTCAATGCAGATCGCAGCATCTACCATTTGAAGTTGAAACCCGGTGAGGTGGCAGAGACCATAATAACAGTGGGAGATCAAGACAGAGTGGGTATGGTAGCAGAGCATTTGGATAGTGTGGAGCTGGAGCGGCAGAGCAGGGAATTCAGGACTATGACTGGCGAGCTTAGTGGGAAAAGGTTGACTATTATTTCTACGGGTATCGGGACGGATAATATTGATATCGTCTTCAATGAACTGGATGCTCTGGTCAATGTGGATTTTGAGACTAGGCAGGTGAAGGATAAGCATACGCGACTTGATTTTGTAAGAATAGGGACTTCTGGAGCCATCAGCGCTGAGGTGCCTCTTGATAGTATCATAGTTACAAAACATGCCTTGGGGTATGATGGACTACTGCACTATTATGACAGTGCCTCAGATCGGAACTCGGAATTAGAAGCGATGGCGGCAACCGACCAAAGGCCATATGGGGTGGATGCTGATCAGAAGCTGTATGAACTTTTCTCAACGCTGGGGTCTGGTGGTGTCACGATCACGGCTACCGGATTCTACGGGCCTCAATCCAGGCAATTGAGATTGAAGCCAGCGATAGATATAGTCGAGCAATTTTCCGGAAAAGATTTCAAAGGGACTCCATTTACTAATCTGGAAATGGAAACGGCAGGCATTTATGGGTTGGCCAAGATGCTGGGGCATAGAGCTATCTCGCTTAATGCCCTACTGGCTAATAGGGTCACTAATGAATTTTCAGCAGTGCCTAGAGAAACTGTACAGACTTTAATAGAACATACTCTCAACAAGATTTTGGACCTGTGAAATTTTTCAGAAGGACTAGATGGAATAATTTAAATAGCTTTGTTTCAAAACTCAAAATTTTATATTTAAACCCAAAACCTAAAATATTATAAAATGAAAAAAACAATCCACTTTTTTGCGTTATGTATTATTCTGGGATCAAGTTTAAATGGCCAATGCCCAAATTTTGGAACCACAATCACTCTCACTTCTCAATCTAGAGTGGATGCCTTTGTAGCCGATTATCCTAATTGTGTAGAATCTGAAGATCATATCATAATCGGTCATTCAGGCGCTCCTACCTCCACGGACATAAGCGATCTTTCTGGTCTGTCTCCTCTAAAGAGAGTTTTAGGCACATTACGTGTAAGGAACGTTGATCTGCTAGAATCTTTTGAAGGTCTTCATAATCTTGAGTATGTGGAAGGTGATCTCATTATTGGTGACAATGAATTACTCAAAAACCTGAATGATTTCATCAATATTGACTCAGTCGGAAGAAGTCTTGAGGTATATGGGAATCCAAATTTAAATGAACTCTTCGAATCTGATAACCTTAAATATGTAGGCCGGGGACTTTCTATCAGAGACAACGACCTTCTTGAAAATATTACTGGCTTTCAAGAGTTGGATTTTATAGGAGAGAATTTACATATTGTGGATAACGATAACCTAAAATCTACGTCAGGTTTCTCAAATCTAGAGACCTTGAATGGCCGACTTGAAATAAGACAAAGCCCAAATCTGAAGGATCTCAAAGGTTTTGACAAGCTAAAGAGAATCGAAGATGGCATGGAAATACAAGGCACAGGCATAGAAGATTTCCAAGGACTGGAGCAGCTTCAGTCCATACCAGGCAAGTTACTTTTCAGCGGAGTGAATATAGAGGACAATCCTGAACTCAGAAGCCTGACTGGTTTAGAATCCTTAGATACCATTGAACGTTCATTATTTCTTACTGACAATCCAAAGTTGGAATCAATAGATGCACTCTCTTCTCTAATGTTTATAGGTCACAGATTGACAATAGATAATTCTAACTTGATCTTTCTTACAGCATTGAACAACATTGCGCCGATTAGCCATACTATAGAGATAGAGAACAATGCCAGACTAGTCTCCATTGATGAACTGCCACTTGCAAATACAATTGATGGGTCGATATTCATCCGAGATAATCCTAGTCTCATAAGCATTGCAGCTATCTCGCAGGTCGATACTATTCTGAGTCAACTGAACATAGATGATAACATAGCTCTATCTGCTTGTGGGAGTCTCTGCCCCATTCTGACTGAAGGATACGTAGAAAGTATCCTTAATGTAGCTGATAACAGTTTTGGTTGTAATTCTGAGGAAGAAATTATTGCTGAATACTGTACTACAAGTCTCAAAGACCAAGTCAATGCTCAACAAGTCAGGTCTTATCCTAATCCCGTCAATGATCAATTGCACATATCATTTGATTACGGCATAGATAATGTCACTGTGTACAAACTAGATGGCACCGTCATAAGGACCACTACTTTGCTGAATCCTGTGAGTGCCTTGGATATGGAGGTAAGTCATTTCGCTCCCGGATTGTATTTCCTGGAAATATCAAATCAGCAAAACAGAATAGTTACCAAGTTTTTGAAAATGTAATTCGCAGACTAAGTGTATCAGGTAGGATTACCCTTGCGGTAATCTGCAAGAAACCTCTCCAGACCTATATCCGTTAATGGGTGCTTGAATAAGCCCATGATCGTATGCAATGGACAAGTCGCTATATCTGCTCCTGCACGAGCCGAATCCACGATATGCTTGGCATTTCTGATGGAAGCTGCCAGTATCTCAGTCTCATACATCTGCACGGCATAGATCTCAGCGATATCTCTGATAAGAGCTACCCCATCCCAATTGATATCATCCACTCGGCCGATGAAGGGGGAAATGTAGGTAGCACCGGCCTTGGCAGCGAGTATGGCTTGGCCTGCTGAGAATACCAGGGTACAGTTGGTTTTGATGCCTTTGCTGGAGAAGTGGCTGATGGCTTTGACACCGTCTTTGATCATAGGGACTTTGACTACAATATTGGGAGCGAGGGTGGCAAGATACTCTCCTTCGCTGATGATACCTTTCAAGTCTGTAGCAATAACTTCTGCGCTGACATCTCCATCTACTATTTCACAGATTTTCTTATAGTGGTCTTCTATGTTCTTGGCTCCGGTGATGCCTGACTTGGCCATCAGGGAGGGATTAGTAGTTACACCGTCCAGTATACCGAGCTCTGCTGCTTCCTTGATCTGGTCGAGGTCTGCAGTATCTATGAAAAAACGCATGAGAGTGAAAATTGAGTGAGAAGAATCGTTAAAATGAAAAAAGTGAGGAATCCACACCTAGCCGCTCAACCACCTACCCTTGCTGTGTTTCCACCCTGGGGGAGTTCAGTAGGAGCTGGCCGTGAGACCCTCACCGACAACAAAGGTAACTAGGTTTCGCTTATATTCCCAACTTTCCTGATTAGAGTCTATTTTTACTTTCATGACTAAGCATAAAGATCTCAAGTCCTATCTCAAAGCGATCCCCGAAGAGCGCCAGTCTGCCTTTAACAATCTTCGGGAAACTATCAATGCAGCCATAGATGATAAATTTGAAGAATGCCTAAGCTACAATATGTTCGGCTGGGTAGTCCCGAAGTCCATCTACCCTGAAGGCTATCACTGCGACCCCAAACTCCCTCTACCTTTCGCTAATCTAGCCAACCAGAAAGGTTTCATAGCCCTTTACCATAGTGGTGTCTATGCTGACAAGCAATTACATGATTGGTTTGTGTCAGAATATCCTAAGTACTGTAAGTTCAAGCTAGATATGGGCAAGAGCTGCATCCGATTCAAACGTGTGGATGATATACCCTATGACCTAGTGGGTGAGCTTATGAATAGAATGGATATGGCGCAGTGGATCAACCTGTATGAGACTAAGGTAAAGGGATAGGATTCGTTTACTTCATCTGTCTAAATCTTAATACCTACTCCAAGTGTCGGTAAAATATGGTTAAATTTTATAGTATGATCTGTCGTGAATTCTGCGTTGAATTCATCTTCAAATTCTTTGATCTTCGGGTCAATCAGGCGATAAGTAAGCCCAGCACTGAAACTAAATCTTGATGGCACCTTTCTAAAAAATCTGACACCTACTCCAAAGTTGAATGAATAGAAATTCTGACTCTTGCTTTGATTGAGTTGCCAATCAAATGGGTGCGAATTAAGGGTGGAAGTCAGATCTTTACCAAATTGTCCCAATATGAAGGGAACAAATCTCTGTTCTCCAGATTTAAAAAAATTGTATTGTACACCTAATACGGGTATGATACCGGTCAATTGATGAACTCCAATTCCTGTGTAGATATCAAATTTATCAGATGACCTGTATAAGATTTTCACCCCCATTATTGAATGGTCAACGCCTATACCAAAGTCAATGGCTAGTCTTTCTTTGAAAGCCAACGTGTTGTTATCTGTTTGTGCTGTAAGCGTTGAATGAGTAACAAGCAAACAAATAAGAACAGTAAGACTGTCTGTAATCATTTTCTTATTCATACTTTTTTTAGCATTTTTTTAGCACTATTTAAGCAAACTCGCTCCACCACTCAGTCCTAGGATACTTCGCCGTGATCCTGACTGGCTCTTTCTTGACAGGATGGATAAAAGACAAACTATAAGCATGCAGGGCTATGGACTTGTCTGGCAGTGGTTTTTGCGGTTTGTACTTGAGGTCTCCTAGTATGGGCATCTTGTACTCATTGAGTTGGGCTCTGATCTGGTGAGATCTGCCCGTTTCCAGTTTAATTTCGAGGAGAGAATGGTCTTTTATCTGTGCCAGCTGAGTGTATTGCAGTATGGCCTTTTTAGAACCCGTAAAAGCTTTTCCAGAGGTGATGGCTTTGTTCTTAGCTGGATTCTTTTTCATGTGAGATACCAGCGTACCTGTGACATCCATTGGGCGCTCGGTTACGATGGCATGATAGATCTTCTCCACTTCTCTGTCCTTGAAGAGCTTAGCCATTCTGGTGAGGGCTTTGCTGGTTCTGCAGAAGACAAGGGTGCCACTCACTGGCCGATCGAGTCTATGTGGCAGGCCCAGAAAGACGTCACCTGGTTTATCGTATTTCTTCTTGATGTATTCCTTTACGATTTTGATCATGTCCATATCTCTGGTGCTGTCGCCTTGCGAGAGGTAACCTGCGGGCTTGGACACGATGATGAGATGGTTGTCCTCTAGTAGTATTTTAGGTTTAATTTCTTCCAATTAGCTGAATTTATAGTATTTACCCACTGAATATCAGTATTTTATATATTATAGTAATATATAATATATAATAAATTGAATATTAACATATTATACATTGCATTATTGTATAATATGATTCATTTTTGTATTGTAAGTTTTGGTTATTAAATTGTAAAATTCGTTTTTGCTCGGGAGAAATCTCGAGCTTTTTTTGTTTTAGACCCTTCTTTAATAATGAAGATGGGGTTGATCACTATCAGTAAACCATCTGGATTACCAAGGATAAAGTCAGAATCGGGCTTATAAATTTGACTTGAAACAAATATTAACATAATTCCTAATACTATGGCATACTCTTTGAACTTAGAACAGCATATGAGTTTTGGTTATTAAATTGAGTAATGCCCGTGAAAATGTTCACGGGTTTTTTTTTGCCCCTACACAAGGCATTCTTTGCCTATTCTACTCAATGTCCCACTACACTCTCGCCAATTCTATCAAATTACATATAAAACATCTTATTCCTTTCTTAGGTAAATACCTTTCAGACCATTAATTTACCCTCCTATCTTATAGATTTTCTAATTAATCACCACTTACTACTTTCAAAATGATAATCGGAGTACCAAGAGAAATTAAAACCAATGAGAACAGAGTTTCTATAACACCTGCGGGTATTTTGGAAATAGTCAAAAAAAAACATAGTGTTTACGTACAATCTAAAGCTGGAGAAGGTTCTGGATACAAAGACAGTGAGTACAAAAAGGCAGGCGCTAAAATCCTTAAAACCATAGAACAGGTATATGATAAAGCTGAAATGATCGTCAAGGTGAAGGAACCCATACAGCCTGAATATGCTTTGGTAAAAGATGACCAACTGGTCTTCACTTATTTTCATTTTGCCTCTCATAAACCCCTCACAGACGCTATGATCAAGAGTGGCGCTGTGTGCCTGGCTTACGAGACTGTGACCAATCCTGATGGCTCTCTACCCTTACTTATCCCCATGTCAGAAGTCGCTGGTAGAATGGCAACTCAGAATGGTGCAAAGTTTCTTGAAGAACCCATGGGAGGTAGAGGCATATTGCTAGGAGGTGTCCCAGGGGTACCCCCGGCTAATGTACTGGTGATAGGTGGCGGCGTGGTAGGTACACAAGCCGCAAAAATGGCGGCTGGTCTAGGCGCAAATGTCACTATCATGGATATCAATCTGGACAGACTCAGGGAATTGGATGATATTATGGCTGCCAATGTCACAACAATGTACTCCAATCAGTACAATATAGAAAAAATGATCCCATACCAGGATCTGATTATAGGGGCAGTATTGATTCCAGGAGCCAAAGCACCGAACCTCATCACTAAAAGGATGCTTAAGAAGATGCGTAAAGGTACTGTACTCGTAGACGTAGCCGTGGATCAAGGTGGATGCATAGAAACCTGCAAACCCACCACACATGCCGAGCCCACTTATGTGATAGATGGTATCATACATTACTGTGTCGCAAATATGCCAGGTGCAGTGCCTTACACCAGTACGATTGCCTTGACCAATGCCACACTACCCTACGTGCTCAAACTCGCTGGCAAAGGCTGGAAAAAGGCTTGTGCAGAGGATGCTGGATTAGCAAATGGGCTCAATGTCATCAATGGTAGAGTAGTCCATAAAGGAGTAGCGCAGGCTTTCAAGTACAAATTAGAGTCCATTTAGCAAATATGACTGACTATAATAATATATTGTTTATTTTAGTATAACCATTTAATATTTTTCCTTATATTAGTATTATTATCATTTTATTTCCTCCATCTAAACTTATACCATATGAACATTACTTATAACAAGCTACGCGAGGTCAAGCACAGTCTTCCTACAGGATCCATTTCCAGAATCGCCAAAACGCTTAATTTAGAAGAGCAGACGGTGAGGAATTACTTTGGAGCTAGTGACTATGAAGCCGGTGGAATTGCAGGAAAACACTACCAAGAAGGCCCTAAGGGCGGTATCGTTGCACTGCAAGACACTAAAATCTACGAGCTCGCAACTCAGATTATAAGAGAAAGTTCCAACTAATTTATTTGTTCATATACCAAAAATTAAACAGAGGCCGAATCGCATCATTGCTTTTCGGTCTTTTAATTTGTTAACCAACTCTTCATTTAAACAACTGGAAATGTCTAAAATTTCGTCACTTCTTCTTTTCTATCTTTTTTTCTTTTCTGTTTCAATACTGCTCCATTGTTGTTGCAATGAGCCCACTCGCATATCTATCGTAGGTACTGGGGAAATGATATTCACAGGCATAACTGAAAGCTCTCCACTAGGTCAAGTAATTGACTTTGAGCAGCAAAGTAGCTTCAGTATTTCTGTGAACTACGAACTAGAATTTGTCGATAATTACAAGCTGCCTTCAGTTATGACTTCAGCATATGGATTTTCTTGCGAGGATGAATTTCAAAATACTCTTGTTGAGTCTAGCCTCTCTCTGACTTGTGATAAGCTCATTGTGAACGATGGTGCAACTCTGGCTGCTGGAGATGAATTGAAGAACTTATCTGATCTGGTGATAACTGTTGATGGAGGTTCTGTATTCATTTTCTTCAGCGAAGAAACTATAATTGCAACAGAATTCACTCAGGGCCCTAACAACTTCACCTTGTCCATTGACACTTCTGATGGATTGACTTTTGTGACTGAGGAAACACTTGTTTTTCGGTCTTGATTCCCGGATTGTCTGCATGGGATTTATGAGATGAATAGTTTTGACAAGTTTAAGGATTTATGCTCAACTTCTGAACCTTGATTTATAAACTGTAGAACTCACACTTATTATTAAACAAGAATTTCCATGTCTAGAATTTCATCACTACTTTATTTCTACCTGTTTTTCTTCTCTTTATCCATCACAATGCAATATTGCTGTGAAACTCTTGTATCAATCGTAGGTACTGGAGAGATGGCCTTTATAAGCGCTATTGATGAGTCATTAGTATCAACATCTATTGATACCATTGACGGAAGTCCTTTTAGAATTAGAACTGATTACGAAGTTGATTTCGTTGATAATTACAAGCAACCAGCACTAATAAATTCAGCTTACGGATTTGGCTGTGCGAGGGTATTACAAAATAGCTTGGTTGACTCAACGTTTACTCTAATCTGTGATAAAGACATCATTCATAACGGTATGACAGTAGCAGCAGGACAAGAATTGAGAAACTTGACTGGTTTGGTTACATCTAGAGGTGGAGCTTATACTCAAATATCTTTCTCTGAAGAAACTAGAGCTGCAACAGAATTCACCCCTACTGCTCACACTTTTACTTTGTCCATTGATACTTCTGACGGGTTGACATTGGTGTCAGAGGGCACGCTGGTTTTTCGGTCTTGATTAAGATGAACCTATTAATCTTATTGTTTTGGGTTCCTTCTAACTTTGTAACTATTGAAGGCTTGAGTATTACAGTTTAACATACTCAAATTACTGGCAGCTATTATTCCTCCACCTATTAACAATCCTAGTATTGTTACAAAACCTTGATTCCAAATAAAAAAGGTAGTCCTAATCATCAAGGTAGCACCGATAACAGTGCCTAATAAGTTACCAGAAATGGCATCTCTTGCTTCAACATCATTTGCATGATACTCAGTTAGACTAAGGCAATCTTCACATTGTAAGCTAAAGTATTCACCGAGCTCAGCTATCAAGTCTGGTCTAGTGATAAAGCTCTTTTTGAGTTTGAAGTACTTCTTGCAAGATTGACATTCCATATACAGTTTCATACACTTTTATTTTAATCATCTAATCAAATGATCTGATAAATCCAGATCAGGTGGATTAGGTGTAAAAGGCTTACTGGACAAAACAATATAAGGAACAAATAAAGAAGCAATCAATAGCATCGTTGTAAAAGGTCTTCCTGACCAAGAGACAAGTGACATGATGATGTCGAGCAGTATAGTCGCATATATGTAAGGTTTCGGATTTGTTCTTGATTTTCGAGCTTCAACAATCATTTGGGCTCTAAGAAAAAAAACAAGTATGACACCAACGATGATCCCTAACATTGCAACTACTTACGATTGTCTATCATTTTCTCAGTACACATATATAGATGAACTGTAGTTCCAAATAAAAATCATAAATCAAAATTTACCAAGGCCACAGCGGCCAGCCTCATTCACAATTAACCATCAACCATTCACAATTCTCCTACCTTACTCTCCTCCCACAAAGCATCCATTTCCTCAAGACTCATATCAACTAACGCTTTAGGTGCCTTCGCTTCAATATATTGAAATCTCTTCTTAAATTTCCGATTGACCTTCTCTAGTGCCGCTTCAGGATCTATCTTCAGAAATCGACCATAATTTACCAAACTGAACATCAGATCACCGAACTCTTCCTCTATGTGCTCCTGATCCCCTTCTGCTATCGCTTCTTGTAGCTCTGCTTCTTCCTCCTTAACCTTTGCCCAGACGTCTTCTACTTTATCCCATTCAAAGCCTACAGTAGCCGTTTTTTCCTGCAGTCTGTATGCTTTGACCAGTGCTGGTAGTGATCTCGGCACACCTTCCAATACTGACTTCTTACCCTCTGCCAGCTTGATGGCCTCCCAATTCTGCTTTACTTCCTTATCTGTTTCTGCTGTCAGATCGCCGTATATGTGAGGATGCCTATTGATCAATTTCTCACAAATGGCATTCAACGAATCTTCAAGCTTGAAAGCTTGTTTTTCATCAGCAATCTTGGCATAGAACACTAAATGCAGGAAAATGTCGCCCAATTCCTCTTTGATACCCTCATAATCCTCATCTAGAATCGCATCAACGAGCTCATACATTTCCTCGATGGTGAGCTTTCTGAGGGTATGGATAGTCTGCTTCTTGTCCCAGGGGCACTTCTCCCTGAGTTCATCCAATATATTGACCAATCTCATAAATGCCTCGGCTTTCGGATTCATATCAACTCTTTAGGTATTTTTGTGTTCTGTTCAGTAAATACAATAATACGATGACTGGAATACTTTCCACCTTTGCGATTATCTTTTCTGTCTTCTTCATCGCCTTTGGATTGATCAATATCCGATACATAGTCTCTGGCAAGGAGTTCAGAGGTACCTGTGCCACTAATAACCCGATGATCAAGAATAATCTCGGAGAGTGTGGTGTATGCGGTAAGAAACCTGAAGAAGACTGCAAGATGCCAGAACAGCACGCTTGACACTGTCTCACCTTTCTATTTTCTCGTAACATTCACAACTCTTTCTGATGAGAATACGTCTTTTACTTTTCTTTATTTCCATGGCACATATCGGCTCTGCTCAGCAAGCCACGCAACTGAGCAGCGCTGAAATCTATGAAGAGATCAAGAAGCTCAACTTCTTTGGGTCGGCCATGTATGTTGCAGCGCATCCGGATGATGAAAACACCAGACTCATTTCTTATCTTTCTAAAGGTCTGCATGCCAGAACCTCTTATTGCTCACTCACCAGAGGAGATGGTGGTCAGAATTTGATCGGAACAGAGATACGAGAATTACTCGGTGTCATAAGAAGTCAAGAATTACAGATGGCCAGATCAGTGGATGGAGGTCAGCAGTTTTTTACCAGAGCCAATGATTTTGGGTATTCCAAGCATCCAGATGAGACTCTGAGAATCTGGGACAAAGATAAAGTGCTTGCTGATTTAGTATATGCGATAAGGTATTTCAGACCTGATGTCATCGTCAATCGATTTGATCATAGGACACCTGGTAAGACTCACGGTCATCACACCAGCTCTGCAATGCTGGCAGTAGAGGCATTTGAGTTGGCAGCAGATCCTAACGCTTATCCAGAGCAACTCGAGCAGGTGGATACCTGGCAAGCTAGAAGACATTTCATGAATACCTCATGGTGGTTTTATGGAAGCAGAGAAAAATTTGCAGTAGCAGACAAAACAAATTTCATAAGTGTGGATGCGGGGGGTTATTTTCCAACCCTGGGAAAATCCAATAATGAGTATTCTGCCTTGGCTCGATCGAAGCACAGATCACAGGGTTTTGGATCTGCGGGCAGCAGAGGTTCTTACACAGAATATTTGGAATTGATAGGTGGGGATTTGCCTGAAGACAAGGACAACTTATTTGGAGGAGTAGAAACAAGTTGGAAGAGGTTAGAAGGAGGGGCAAGAATCCTTCCACTTGCTACTGCAATAGAAACGGATTTTGATTTTGCTGATCCCAGTTCATCTATTCAGAGTTTGCTGAGCTTACATGATAATCTTACTAACTTAAAAGACTCACCTCTCAAAAAAATAAAGCTGAAGCAAATCACTGATCTCATAATTCAGTGTTCTGGCTTATGGGCAGAAGCATCCATAGAAAACCAGCAAGTAGGTATCGGAGACTCGCTGGAAGTGCAAGTCGAGCTGACTAATAGAAGTGATTTTGAAATAACTGTAGCTGAAGTTTCCATTAATATCATACCAACCACCACTATTTCAGGAGCACTGGAACCCTTTACAGAGAATAAGTGGTATGAGACTTTTGTAGTGGATAAGAATTCTCAATTCTCCAATCCTTACTGGCTGGATGAAACTGGAGCTCTAGGCGTATACAAAGTTGATAAAATGGAAGACCGGATTCTTCCGCAGACGCCACCTGCGATTACTGTAGATTTTAAAATCAACATAGAGGGATCTGACATTGCTTTTACTCGCGAAGTAATACACAAGTATGTAGACCCGGCAGTCGGAGAAATTCGTCAACCTGTCGCTATAGTACCAGCTGCAACTATGAAGTTTGATAAAGATCTCTATCTTTTTGCAGATTCGGCTCCTCAAAAAATAAAGGTCGCTGTCACTGCTGGCAAAGAGAACCTGAAAGGTGACCTACTACTAAGAGCACCGGAGGGATGGAGCATCATGCCAGCTACCATCTCAGTGGATATAAAGGATAAAGGCTTTGAAGAAACCTATGAGTTCCAACTCAGTTCTCCAAACAATGTCAATCAGGGTAAAGTAAAAGCGTCCCTTAAATCAGGAAGTTCTGTCCATAACAAGTCCTTGACTAATATTTCCTACGATCACATTCCATTACAGACAATACTCTCTCCGGCTGAGGCCAAGGTTGTCAAAGTGCCACTTAATAAAGGTGGAAGTAATATAGGCTATGTGATGGGCGCTGGAGATAAGATGCCGGAAAGTCTGGAAAACGTTGGATATCAGGTAGATCTCCTACCTGTGAGCGATCTCAATACAATGGACCTGACGCAGTATGATGCCATAGTCATAGGGATAAGAGCCTACAACAAGATCAAGAATCTGAAGCTTTACAATGATTACTTATTTGGGTATGCGGAGCAAGGCGGTACACTCATTACTCAATACAATACTTCACGTAGAATAAACTTTGAGGACCTTTCACCTTATAATATCAAGCTCTCCAGAAAAAGGGTTACAGATGAATTAGCTGAGATGCGCATCTTGGATAAGAATCATAAGGTTTTCAATCATCCCAACAAAATAAACAAATCGGATTTTGGTGGATGGGTCCAAGAACGTGGATTGTATTTCGCTGAAGAGTGGGGAGAAGAGTTCACACCTCTCTTATCAAGTAATGACGAGGGAGAGGAACCGCTGGAAGGCAGTTTGCTAGTTGCTGACCATGGCGAGGGCCATATTGTCTACACTTCTATTTCGTGGTTCAGACAATTACCAGCAGGCGTGCCTGGAGCCTTCAGACTATTTGCTAATCTTCTGGCATTATCTGATGATCCAAAATAGAGAAGAGAACCATCAACTGGATACCACTGATGATAGTGTGCCGGTATTCAAATCTTGGAGAGCATGGTACCTATGTGTAATCGTCATTAATCTTGTGGTGATTACCCTTGTATGGACATTTATAAATTTGCTGTAGATGGCTCAGCTGGACTGGATTGTACTACTACTTACTGTATTCACGATCATCGCATATGGTCTCTACAAAACCAGAGGAAGTGAGGATATGCATGGATATCTGCTAGGGGGTAATGAAGCCAAATGGTGGACGATGGGACTGTCCGTCATGGCCACACAAGCGTCAGCTATCACTTTTCTTTCCACACCAGGGCAGGCCTACCATGACGGGATGGGCTTTGCTCAGTTCTATCTGATGCTTCCTGTCGCCATGGTGATTATTTGCGTCACGTTCATACCCATATTCTATCGGCTCAAGGTCTATACTGCCTATGAGTATCTGGAGAATAGATTTGATCTTAAAACCAGAAGTCTAACAGCCAGCTTATTTCTTATCCAGCGTGGCATCTCTGCTGGCATCACTATCTATGCGCCTGCCATAGTCTTATCTACAGTATTGGGTTGGGACTTGAAGACCACTGTTATTGTCATCGGAATCATCTCTATTTTATATACCATGTCCGGGGGTACCAAGGCCGTTCACGTGACGCATAAGCATCAGATGATCGTCATCTTGCTCAGCCTATTTGTCATTTTTTTCATATTGATAAATTGCATAACTCAAGAATACAGCCTCATAGAAAATCTTCAGATCGCCAAGGCCAGTGATAAAATGGAAGTCATCGATTTCACCTTTGACATTAAGGAACGTTACAATATCTGGTCGAGTATGGCCGCGCTCTTTCTCTTCCTCTCCTATTTCGGTACGGACCAATCACAAGTCCAACGATACATATCCGGAAAATCAATCAAAGAAAGTCGATTGGGCCTCATTATGAATGGTATCCTCAAAGTGCCTCTGCAGCTATTTATTCTCTCACTGGGAATTTTGGTTTTTCTCTTTTATCAAAGCAATAAACCCCCGATATTCTTCAATGACCAGATCACGCAGCAAGTAGCCACATCAGAGTACGCATCTGAATACGCATCGCTCAATGCTGAGTACAATGGACTGATGGAGAAAAGAGAAGCAGATAACAGAAAATTCATCGCTGCTGTTAGAGTTAATGACCTCGAAATCAAAGCTCTGCAGCAAACCCAAATAACACAAAACTTAGCATCTGAGAGAGTCCTGAGAGATAACATGAAAGACCTAATCAAGAAGGTGGATAATGATCTTGAGACCAATGACAAGGATTATGTATTCATCAATTTCATCCTCAAGAACATTCCCAATGGACTCATAGGGCTATTGCTGGCAGTCGTTTTCTTTGCAGCCATGTCTTCTACAGCATCAGAGCTCAACGCCTTGGCAGCGACGACAACTGTGGACATCTACAAGCGGAGTATTTACAAGACTGGCGATTCAGCCCACTATCTAAGAGCTTCCAAGCTGTGGACTGGGTTCTGGGGCCTCGTCGCCCTCCTCATTGCACTCTATGGCAACTTGTTTGAGAATCTCATACAACTGGTCAATATAATAGGCTCCATCTTCTACGGCACGATTCTGGGGATATTCTTAGTAGGGTTCTATTTGAAGAACAACAAGGCAAATGCAACTTTTTCTGCAGCTTTGCTGACGCAATTATTAGTCATTATCATATACAAAATGGATGTTCTCCCTTTTCTATGGTTAAATCTCATAGGTGTATTAGGCGTAGTATGCATCAGTAGTTTATTGCAGCTACTCCTCAAAAACAAAGAATTAGTCTAGAAATTCTTAAAGATACTGTACCAGGCTTTACATTCATAAGCGACTTGAAAGCATCGATTTTCCAATTACCGTAATTTTGTTACTTAATATTCATGGTCTACACCTATATGAGAAATTCAATTGTACAGATATTGCTCGGGCTTGTGCTCTGTATCTTATTCTCATTGTCAGCCTATTCAGCTACTGTAATTGACTCGATAGTAACTATTAATTCCACTTGCGGGATGGATAATGGTGTCATTATCATATACGCCTCCGATACTGTGAATGTCAGATACTCAATAGATAATGGAACGACATATCAAGAAGAACCCAGATTCAATAATGTTTCTGAGGGAGATTATCTGGTCGTGATTCTGCAAGGCACCACTTGTTCTGATGTCAATACAACTGTATTGGTCAATGACCCTAATCCAGCTTTACCCATATTGACATGTCCAGATGATTTGGAAATAGAATGTAGCAACCCTGAACCCATTTCCATCATTGAATCTTGGATTATGGAAACAGTTGCCATAGATTTCAAAACAGATTCTCTACCCAGTAGCACGCCTATCGACTTGAGCACTCTGGATTTTTCCATTTGCGGAAGTAATATTCCACTGGATATAGAAGCCATAGACGGCTGTCAAGGCACATCATCATGCATAGCAACTATCAATATTATTGATACGGAGGACCCTATCATCAGTTGTCCGCAACCCTTGCCTATAGACCTGGCTGATCTCAGTTTTCCTGAGATTGTAGAAGCGTGGTTGGAGTCTGTGGATGGCGTGGATAATTGTGACGATTTCAGTTTCAATAACGACCTGGATGAATCCCGTATAAATTTACAATGCGATTCTTTCTACACTATTTCTGTCCTATTCACTCTAGAGGATTTCTGTTCTAACCAGGATACTTGCAGATCTGAAATAATGGTTACGAATGAGCTACAGCCCGATATAACATGCACTGACGATTTCCAAGTAAGTTGTGATGCTGATCCTGAAGATTCATTGGATGAGTTATTGGTACAGTTTGAAGATCTCAATGCTTTTGACGAAGATGTGAGTATAGAAGATTCTAATATAGAAGACCTAGTAGGCTTACAATGTGGTGATACTTTAACTCTGGTGTACTTGGTCATAGACGGTTGTCTGCGACAGTCAAATTGCACCTCCTTGATCACAATTCTCGATGATGGAAGTCCAACCTTGATTTCCTGCCCTAGCCTATTGCTCATAGATGAGGTGAACGACCAAACTATTCCTGATATAGAATCTTGGTTAACTGGGATGGAAGCAGAAGACAATTGTGCCATGATTCAATATGAAACAGATTTTGATGTCAATGTTTTCGATGATCTGTGCAATGTACCTGATACCTTGGCAATAATTTTCAGTGCATCTGATGGTTGTGGAAATACAACAACTTGCGAGAGTAAATTATATATCGCGCCACAATCAGTGGAGGTGACTTGTCCAGATACTTTGGTATTAAGTTGTGGGTCTTCAAATAACCAGCAACTTACGGATGACTGGATCAATAGTGCAACTGCCATAGATGCAGGAGGGAATAGTATCAATTATGAGACGGAAATAGATGCTTCTCAGGGTACAACTTGCGATTCTGTAGCGGCTGTCAAGGTTTTCGTCCTAGATAACTGCGGCACTGAGAAAAGTTGCATTACTACTATCGTAACCGTAGACGAGTTAAGTCCTGAGCTCAGTTGTCCTGATCCACTCAGCGTAGAAGCCTCTGATGCGGGTATAACTGAACAGGTGGCAGCGTGGCTTGACCAAATCTCAGCTACAGACCTCTGTATGGAACCTACCATTAATTATTCTTACCAATTGGATTTACCACCGAATACTTGCACACTGGATACTTTGATAGAAGTGAGTGCCATAGATAACTGCAGTAACGAAAGCAACTGTACCATCAGTTTGTCTGTCACTAACAATAACTTCTTATCCATCATCTGCCCGCAGGACACAGTGTTTGCCTGCAGCAGTTCAGATCTATTACCGTCCGTGGATAACTACTTGGAATCAGTAAGTGTCACTGCGAATGCTGGCTTTGATTTAATTAATGATTTTGATCCTACGATAATCGATGATGAATGTGTCACAGCTCAGACCTTGACTGTAACGATCACCGCTATTGATTTCTGCAATAATACCAATTCCTGTTTCACAACTGTCCAGTTACTCCCAGATGGCAAACTATACATCCCTGATGTATTCTCTCTTTCTGCCGTAGGAGCAGATAATACATTCACTATTTTCGGAAACGGCGGCATTCGACTTATCGAAGAAGCTACCGTCTATGACAGATGGGGTAATATAGTCAATACGGTCTCAGGTGAAATGAATGAGTCGTCATTGGTCATATGGGACGGAAGAATTGACAATAAGGCAGCCACATCAGGTGTCTATTTGTACAAAATAAAATACACTGATATTTTCGATGAAAAGGTGGAGAAAACGGGGCAGATTACCTTATTGAAATAATAAAAGGCTGACCAACAATTGTCGATCAGCCTTCCTGTTTTTTTATGAGTACTAAGCTTACTTAGCCATCCATTCTTTTATGGAGGCAGCATTCATCTTTACATACTCTGCATTACCTGCTTTTTCTGCTAAGGTAGAAGACATTTTAGCAGCTGCGATTGCTTCTTTGGTTTTACCCATATCCGCCAGGATCAATGCCTTTCTTCTTACTTGCCAGAATTTCTTCTCATCTCCAGCAGTTGCTTTCTCTATCCATGCCAAAGCCTTATTCATATCTTTACCATTCTTGTGATAGTATGAAGCCGCTTGGTAGTAATCATTTGCTGAAGGACCTGCCATCGTTTTGTCGATTGCAGCCATTACAGTCTCATCAACAACTACAGATATCTTCAAAGGCACATAAGTATCTGCCCACAAAAACTCCAATAAGGCAGAATCATCTTTGATATCTCCAAATAGAACCGTGAACGTCTCCATACTCATAGGCATCTTTTCGGTTTTGGAGCTGACACTTAATTTCGGTGTCGCATCCTTGTAGTCTGACCAGTAACTAGGTCCGAATTCGTGAAAGTGGAAAGTCCACTCAGTTGCAGTAGGCGTTGCCAATACAGCATAGGCCCCTTTAGCCAATTTTTGGCCTTTGATCATTACATCATCAGAGAAAGTAATTTTTGTGGCTTGGTTGGCCCCTAATCTCCACAAGGTACCGTGAGGCACAAGACCATCAGCAGAGAAGACAGTTCTGTCTTTGACACCAGGTCTTGAGTACTCAACTGTAATATCAGTCAAACCTACAGTTTGAGTCATTTTACAAAAAGGGCTAGCCGCTGGAGTTTTGATCTGTGCTTGTCCTAGTGTGACAGCAAGAGATAAAAGTGCTATAAAATAAAATTTCATATTTATAATTTTTTTGCAAATGTACGTTATAGAATGCAGCTATGGCAATCTCAAGGAGTCTTTGAGCAGCTAAGCTAATTTCCACCTCAGCGCCAGGAGAACTGCAATAGAGCTTGTTATACTTGGAAAGTTCTGCTCATATTATTTTCCTACCATCTCAAATAGTGTCTATTGTCCTTATAATGACTTAGCAACAAGAAGCCTAACTTAGAAAACCAGTCTCATTAGCCTTGCACCAGTACCCCTGCAATTGCAGCTGTGATAAAGCAAGCGATCGTTCCGCCTATCATAGCTTTAAGACCTAGCTTGGTCAAAGTTTCGCGTTGGCTTGGTGCGATAGCCGATATGCCTCCAATCTGTATTCCTATGGAAGCAAAATTGGCAAAGCCACATAAGGCGTAAGTAGCTATTATGATGGATTTGGGGCTGAGCCTAGTTGCATCATTGGCTTTGATAATACTGAGATCCACATAAGCCACGACTTCGTTGATTGCCATTTTCTTACCTAGCAGCTGACCTACCAGTAATATATCTTCAGTAACCACGCCCAGCAGCCAGGCGATAGGCGCAAATATCACTCCGAGTATGAATTCCAGATTGAAGCACTCATACTGTCCTTCTGTGATGCCAAAAATCCACTCATTCAAACCTACTTTGTCACCAGTCCAGCCTAGCACACCATTCACAAAAGCAATCATTGCAATAAATACCAGCAGCATAGCCCCCACATTCACTGCTAATCTCACACCATCAGTAGTCCCTATGGAAATGGCGTCCAGCACATTGGTTCCAAGCTTATCTTTAGGTACAGAAAGGTCTTTATTGACTGCATCGGGATTGACTTCAGGAAAAAGCATCTTAGCAACAACGATAGCTGCTGGGGCAGAGATGATGGACGCTGTCAGAAAATGTATTGCGTATTCATCACCCAATAAAGAGACAAACAACGCAAAAACCCCACCCGCAATAGTGGCAAACCCACCTGTCATCAGTGACATCATCTCAGACTTGGTCATTTTGTCCAGATAGGGCTTGACAACTAGTGGTGCTTCTGTCTGACCTATAAATACGTTAGCAGCGGCTGCTGTAGCTTCAGCTCCTGACAAACGCATGAATTTGCTCATTATCCAAGCGAAGCCAAATATGATTTTCTGTAGGATGCCAAAATAGAATAGCATCGCTGAAAACGCTGAGAAGAACACCACGGTAGGAAGCACCTTGAAGGCAAATACATAACCCACCTTGTGAGCGACCTGCTTACCGCTTGAGAAATCAGTAGCTTGTATGAATGCCTCATCGGGCCACTGACCAAAAATAAAACGAGAGCCCTCTTCGGTATAATTGAGCAAATCCACAAAGCGGTCTGCTATCCAGTCAAAAGTACTGTAGATGAACGGGACTTGCAGTATGGCGATGGCAAGTATAAATTGCAATGCGAGACCACCTGTGACTAATTTCCAGTCTATGGCTTTTCTATTGGAGCTCAAGGCATAGCAACACAGTATCATTGAAAAGACGCCTATCGCTCCCCTGAAAATGTCCATCATCAAATCCATATCAATCTAGTTGGCTCGTTATTTAGCTGGTAATATGGCTGCGTCTGCTCTAAAATCACTCAATTACATCCCATCAGTCATATTGCCCGTAGTAATAATAGCTAAAATTTTGATTTTGAATTAGCTTTGTCTCATGTCATCTAGGTCCAAACTTATAGGTATATGCGGAGGAAGCGGATCAGGCAAAACCAGTTTTGTCGCTGCCCTCAAGGCTAAAATTACAGATTTGGATGCTTGTTTCATCTCGATGGATGACTACTACTTGCCGCGAGAACAACAGTTAGCAGATGAGCAAGGGGTTAAGAATTTTGACCTTGTAAGCTCTATAAGAATCGACAGTTTGATCTCTGATCTGGACAAATTGCAAGCTGGAGAGTCCATAGTTAAGCAACGCTATACCTTTAACAATGAAGAGGCGGAAGCTGAAACTTTCGTTTTGAAGCCTGCCCATATTTACATAGTGGAAGGCCTTTTCGTCTATGCTGAGAAAGCTTTAAGAGAAAGGTTTGATCTCAAATTATTCATAGAGGCGAGCGATGAACTCAAACTCATAAGAAGGATAAAGAGGGATAGAATAGAAAGAAACTACCCTATTGAGGATGTGCTTTACAGGTATGAGCACCATGTCATGCCATCTTATAGAGGGCATATAGCCATCTATAAGAATGAAGCTGACATTGTGATTAATAATTTTAGGAATTTTGATGTGGGACTTTCAGTAATCTCCTCTTATTTAAACTCGCTGAACTAAGGTTAAGTTATGATTGGAGTTTTATTCCGTTGCAGTCAGTTCGGCTATAAATTCTGCATTACCAAGATCGCCTCCTATAGCAGTCTCCCATGAAGCTTCTACAACATTCTCATTAGCTCTGACTAGAGTCCAAATATTGATATCGCCATCACTTTCTACTATGGTAACTTCAGAATTACTGGTTCTTTCCCAAGTAACATTATCCAGCTTGCCATAATCTCTACCCAATAGACTAATCTCAAAATCAAAAACACCTGTGCCATCCGCATTGAAAGTCACAAACCCGTCGGGCATATCGTCTTTGTCGTCCAGATCCGTGCCATTGACGGTACCTGATGCAGCTACCGTCTGAAAGAACCAAGTTGTATTTTCCAAACTGAAACCATCAGCAATTGCTGATTCACCAGCTGGGTCATCATCCTTGCAACCAATTAACACTGAAACAATGGACAAACAAAGGGCCAAGTAGAAAACGCTATATTTTTTCATAATTCTATTGAATAAATGATGATTGAATTACTTAGTATGGTAAGCTTCGGATGTCAAAGTAAGTCTATTCTTAGCCGTACCGCTCAGATAGTAGCAGCTTTAACGACCAATCCCCACTATCAAGACAAAGTTGCTAAATAACTAATGATTTCACCAACGGTTGATGGAATTTTCGCGTCAGACATACAGCAAGTGCTAGTTTTCAAGCTATTGCACTATTTTTGTTCAAACTTCTTAAAAATGCGCTATTACAAATTGTTAATTCTGAGCTGTTTCATTTTTTCGATTACCGTGATGAGTTGCAAGCCAGATAATTCAACGACAATTTCGGGTCAGATCAAAGGTGCTCAAGATTTATCAGTGTATCTGGATATTAAGAGCCTGAATAAATCCATCAGCTCACTTGGCAATACCCCAATAGACACCAGTGGAAATTTCAGTATCACGCTTCCAGAGGGCATAGCAGCTGGCCTGTATAGATTAAGAATAGGTACCAAGGGCATCGATCTCATATGTGATGGTACTGAGAAAAATATAGTCTTAGCTGGACAATTGGCAGAATTGGCAAATTTTGATTACACTGTAACTGGTTCTCCATTATCAGAGATCTATCATCAGAAGATCAACGGTCTCAGGGATGGCAAGCTAAGGCGACCTGAATTCGATGAGTTTGTCAACACTACTGATCCTCTATTAGCGATTGCACTGCACTTTGCAACTACCCCTTTGGATCCGGCCGAGAACAAGCTCTTTGAAAACATGGTAGATAAGGTAAAGACTACTTATCCGGAGGCCGCCGTTCTACCTCAACTGACCAAACTTTCCAATGATATGAAAAGACAACATATCCTGGCTATGAGCAAATATCCGGTAAAGAAAGGGCAGCCCGCACCTGATATTGCCCTACCTGGTGTAGATGGCAAAATCAGAAAATTGTCCGACCTGAAAGGCAAGGTGGTTTTATTGGATTTCTGGGCGAGCTGGTGTAGCCCTTGCAGAAGAGCTAATCCTCATGTCGTCTCGCTATATGAGAAATACAACAAGGATGGATTTGAAGTATTCAATGTGTCACTAGACGGACTGAGTTCCAAGAAAAGAACCAACCTGAGTCAAGCCACCATAAAATCCAAACTCAAAGCTTCAAAGAAGAAGTGGATAGATGCTATCGCCACTGATAAATTATCCTGGAACAATCATGTCAGTGATCTTATGGAATGGGAATCAGTCGGTGCTCAGTTATATGGGGTGAGCTCAATTCCGACGACTTTCTTGATCGGAAGAGATGGTAGGATCGTAGAGATAAATCCTAAAAGGAATCTGGAGAAGGCTATTCAGAAACATCTGTAAGTTCTGCATCTAATAGAGGAATTTTCTTGCCTCCAAAACCCGCTTAATTTGCGAAACTAATCTCTCTTTGGAACCAATATCCAAAGCCCTTGCACCAGAGAGCATGCTACTGAAGAACACAGGTGTAGAGTTTAAATTTGATTCTGCATTATCAATTCTGTAATTTACAAGATGGTCATCGAACTTGAAGTTATAGTTCATCCACTTCTGTTTAGTTGTATTTTTTCCTAAGAATTCTCTAGCTTTTGCGTTACAGACCACTATGCATTTTGGTAAGCAATTTTCCAGAATTTCTTTGGTTATTACGAGTTGGTAATTTATGAATTCTCTACCCTCGCATGTCTTGAGTAAAGTATCAATATATTTCTGAGATGTTTCTCTAAAGTACAATGCATCCAAGTGGCTCCACGGTGAATCTAGTTCTTTGGCAATAGTTTCGAACGGTTTATAATATTTCTGATACTCATTTGATTCTTGCTTTATTGAAACAAATGTTTTCAAATTCTTCGAAGACCTTTATAAATTGAAGGAGGGATTAATGCCAATAAATAGGATTGAATGGTTCAAGATGGATTCAACAGTATGGTAGCCTCTGGAGATAACCTCTATATTTTTGAATTCCTTATTGCTCCAGATAGCTTCTAATTGCTTTTCATGATTTTCAATTACTGAGTACTTCATAATCACCTGACTTTATTCCCCTATCAAAACTTGACAAGCAATTCCACAAGCCACAGCGGCATTAAGCGACTCAGCACCCCCCCTTCTTGGGATCATCATCTTATGGTCGAGCCGCTCAGCGAGAGCTTGATGAATGCCTTTGCTTTCGTTGCCTACGACTATCACACCAGGAGTCTCATTCCTGAGCTCCGAAATATTCAGCCCACCCAGGACTAATCCATAAGTCACCTTTTCTGACACTAACTCCTCTGGCGTAGTAGTGATTAATTTGACTCGATTATGAGCCCCTGAAGCAGCCTGCACAACTTTGGGATTATAGAAATCCACCGAGCCTGGGGAAGCCTGTACTGCGGACAGGCCATACCAGTCCGCTATTCTGATCATAGTACCCATATTCCCAGGATCCTGAATCGTATCCAGATATAAAGACCACGGACTACTAGCCGCCGGCAGATGCCGCTGTTCCATCTCAGCGACTATGAGAATACCATTGGGATTCCTCAGATTGGAGACTTGCGAGAGCTCTTTTTCATTGATGACAATGATTGAATGTGGACTACAGTCAGCTAATTCAGCATTATGTAGGTCTTTGTAAGCCTTTGTAACTAGAATATACTGTATATCAAAGGATTTACATATTAAAAACTCTTTGCATACTTTCGGACCCTCGGCAATGAATTTGTTATAATTTTGACGGTGTTTGATCTGGTTTAAAGACCGGATGTACTTTTTCAACTGATTTGTAAGTATCATTTATACTTGATAGACTTAAATAACAATATTGTATTCTCTAAGTATGCCTTATGGGTCTTACTTCTGGTGACACTCCAAGCTTGTAATATTACAAAATTCCTAAACGAGGACGAACTGCTGGTCAGAGACATTTCCTTATCTCTGGAAGGAACAGATCATACGATAGACAACTCAAATCTGAAATCAGAGCTCGAAAGCCTCTACAGAGTAAGGCCAAACAATGATCGCAAAGCTTACAATTACTACAAGTATCAGCATGAAGAAGATCCTCCGTGGATTAGAAAATGGTTGAAGAACAAAAGATCAGAAGCACCATCCTTGCTGGACAGTCTGGCAGTGGAAGAAACTGCAGTGACACTGAAGCAATATCTTAGAAACAAGAAGGGCTTCTATACTGCCGAGGTAGAATATGATATAGCTCGCAAACCAAGGTTGCAAAGAGCAGACATAGAATTCAAAGTCAATACAGGAAAACGCTATGTGCTCAATGACATCAAGCATATCAGTCGAGATACCAGCCTGGTGGATCTGATAGCAGATATAGCTCAAGAAAGCATACTCAAAAAAGGCGATCCCATCGATGCCTTGACCTTTGATATAGAAAGACAAAGAATCGTATCTCGATTACGAAAAGCTGGCTACGCGGATTTCAATAGATCCAATGTTGACATACAAGGAGATAGTACAGATCTGGACAAGGCTTGGGATATCTTCTATGTTATTTTACCTGTAGAAGGCAAGAAGCAACATCAAAGATATAAGATAGGTGACATTAATATTTACACCGACTTTCATCAACAGCAGAACCTCCTAGAGCTTCAGACGGAAGAACGTTATGACAAATTTTACCATAGAGAATCCCAGCAATACATTGTCAAGCCCTCTGCTTTGGATAGAAAAATTTTCTTAAAAAAATATGAGGTCTATAATTCAGAAAATTATTCCAAGACACTTCAGAAACTCTATAACCTCGGCACCTATAGATTCGCGAGGATAAAAAAAAATATCAATCAATCAGAGAGCAACTCGATAGACTATGACATAATCCTTACACCTTATGAAAAAAAATGGATACTCGATTTAGGATTGGAATCATTTTTTTCCACATTGACTGTGACGGCAAATGATAATGAACTTGTGGGATTCGCAGTGAGTGCAGGGTTAGAGGACAGAAATGCCTTCCGAGGTTCAGAAAAATTCAAGACCAGTGTACAAGCAGGTGTAGAATTCAATCCTTCTCGTAATGGACAGAATGGTCGTCTTATTACCTCTCGTTCACTCGGTTTCAGATCAGAGTTACAGATCCCGGCTATGACGAGACCTCTTAACATCATAAGAGGTCTACACAATGTCAATATGATCAAGGATAACCACTTGCGTCTTATGGAACAAGAAGGTACCAGTAACATAGGACTAGGCATCAACTATATTGACATAATAAACATTTACACCATCTTCACGACTAATGTCGAGTATGGATATGAGTTCAGAATCGACAATAGGAATAGTTTTACATTCAATCAGATAGGGATTAATTACACCGATTATTTTGTACCACCGAATGGACTTTTTAATGACATACTTCGAGAGAATCCTGTATTGAGAAATAGTTTTGTGGATAATCTATTCACTGGTTTCTTATTTAAGGATATTAGCTATGCACATAACACGGACAGAGGAACTAACAGAAGTAATTGGGTGATGATACCGTCTATGGAGTTATCGGGGCTAGAAATTCATCTGGCTAACAAACTGGCCAATCTCATAAGTGGGAAAGATAAGGTGTGGAGGTTATTCGGGGATACAGAATTCGAGCAGATGATTAAGCTAGGCTTTGACTTCAGATGGTATAGCCGTAAGTGGAAGAAGAGTCAGCTGGCTGCTAGAATAAAGACTGGAGCAGCTTTTTCTTTTGGGAGTGATGAGAATGTTTCGTTTGTCAAGCAATACTTTGTAGGAGGACCGAGTAGCTTGCGAGCTTGGAGACCTATGCACGTGGGCCCAGGTATTTTTGTGAATGATGATTTTTTTGAACCCACTGATGCGACCGTGTTTTTTCAGCGAAGTGATGTATCCCTAGAGATGAATATTGAATACAGATTCGATTTGCTGTGGCTGATGGAAGGCGCTGTATTTCTGGACACAGGTAACATATGGACTAACGGAGATGAGCTGGATGTAAATGGTCAACCCATCCGACCTGGCTCGAGATTCAGTGCTGATTTTCTGTCGCAACTAGCTATAGGTTATGGCTATGGTATCCGATTTGATTTTAGTTATTTTCTCATTAGATTTGATATGGGATTGAAATTAAAATACCCTTCTAATGTCTACAGCGTTCCCGCATTTCCACGTACTTCACCGGACTCCAAATGGATAAGCCCTAAAGGCCAAGGCTTGGGTAACTTCAATATTGCGGTGGCCTACCCTTTCTAGTTTCATTTAAGTGATTTTCTACCTATCATCTTGCAAATGGGGCAATCGTCCTTGATGTGAGCTCTGGCAGGACAGTACTCCCGCCCATAAAATATTATCTGTAGGTGGAGCTTATTCCACGACTCTTCTGGGAATAAGCGTTTGAGATCACTTTCTGTTTGCTTGACATTCTTGCCAGTAGTCAAGCCCCAGCGATAAGCTAATCTATGGATATGCGTATCCACAGGAAAGGCTGGAACTCCGAATGCTTGAGACATGACTACAGAAGCCGTTTTGTGTCCTACTGCAGGCAAGGCTTCTAATGCTTCAAACGACTGCGGAACCTGGCCCTCATGCTTTTCTATGAGGATTTCCGAAAGGCCATGAATGCCTTTGGATTTCATCGGACTGAGTCCGCAGGGTCTGATAATCGCCTTGATTTCCTCTATGGACATTTTGATCATGTCATGAGGATTATCCGCTTGGGCAAATAATAATGGTGTTACTAGATTGACACGTTTATCTGTGCACTGGGCCGACAACAAGACTGCTATCAGTAAGGTATAGGGATCTTTATGGTCAAGTGGCGCGGGGGTCTCAGGATAGAAACCCTCCAAAGTTTTCAGAACAAAATCAACCTTTTCCTTCTTGTTCATAATTCACATAAGAATTTCATGGTATCCACGCCATCCGCATAATCCATTGCACCGGGCTGCTGCGCTTTCCCAAATTCATAGTGACGAGCTATACCATCTATAGGCCTATCAGAAATGATGCATTGGATCTGATCTTGTCGGTTCTGCAGCTCAGCACTCAAAGCTTGCACGTCCTCAAAGTAGGCGTAATGTAAGGCTGCTATCCGACTAGCTACAGAATCGTTCTCCCGTAAAATAATGAAATCATTAGTCAAGTATCTTTCTTGATTCATCATATACAAGGCGTGATTATAATCGTAGTTATTCTTGTATTTGTTATGGTGGATAAGATCACGATACTTTTCTATATGTTTGAAAATCCGTTGAATATCAAAACCCTTTTCTAAATATAGTTTGGAAACATTCCGACATCCCAACCCGAAATATCTGAATATATCCTGCCCCAAGGCCTCCAAGCTGGCATCACTGGTATCTTTATATATGACAGCGACCCCATTCCTATTCAATCTGATTATATGCGGTACTTCAGCAAAATATTTCTTGAAATATCTCCCTGAAGTATCACTGCCTGTGGCTATGACAGCATCATAAGAAGCAAGGCGCTCCACCAGTTCAAAATATGAAGCCGCACGCTCATCTAGCTCCACCATGGCAGCGATTAGATAGGGGATCAAGATACCATCCTTATCTGATAATTTTACTAAGCTGAGATGCCCTACCAGAAAATTACAAATGACATCATGCAAACCCACCATGGGAATGTTGCCCGCAAGTAATAAACCCACTTTCTTACCACCTGTCAGCTCCAGCGCATAGTGGGCAACCCACTCATCCAATTCCTTCTTGGTTAAATATGCGTCGACAATCTCAGTATTTGCCCTCTTGATATTCTCTCTGGTAAACCATGGGTTATGTGCAATGGCTGAGTGGATAACCTTTTCAGGTAAGCCTTCTTCTTGTAGTTGCAAGCCTAGCTTAACCAGCACTTGCTTTCTTTCGTCTAAATTTAATTTCACGCTAAACTTTGGATTTCTGATGAGTGACATAGTGTCGCCATTTATCGAGGGCAGCTTGCATGTCATCGGGAATTTCCGAATCGAACTTCATGTACTCTTTCGTCTCCGGATGTACAAAACCTAGAGATTTGGCGTGCAGGGCCTGGCGTGGAATCAGCTTGAAGGTATTCTGGACAAATTGTTTGTACTTGGAGAAAACAGTACCTTTTACCACAGAATCACCACCATACTTTTCATCGTTGAATAAGGGGTGAAACTTTGATGCTAGGTGGACTCTTATCTGGTGGGTTCTTCCAGTTTCCAGTTTGCATTTCACCATACTCACGTAATATAAATCCTCTAGAACTTCATAATGAGTGATGGCTTCTTTGCCTTCAGAACCATCTTCAAAAACAAACATCTTAGTTCTCTCCTTAGGGTGACGACCGATATTGCCTTCTATGGTGCCTTTTGGGTCATCAAAATTTCCCCATACCATGGCCACATACTCACGTTCTATGGCGTGATCAAAAAACTGCTTAGCAAGATGCACCATCGCACTGGAAGTTTTAGCTATCACCATCAGCCCAGAGGTGTTCTTATCTATCCTGTGCACCAGGCCTGGACGCGTTGCATCGTTGCCTTGCATAACCGGTAATGCAGATTTTACAGAGAGGTAATGAACTAGCCCATTGACCAGTGTTCCTGCATAATTACCAGTACCAGGATGCACCACCATGCCAGGTGGTTTATGAATTATGAGAATATGCTCGTCTTCATATCGAACATCCAGATTCAGATCCTCAGGTATGATTTCCTTTTTTTCACGGGGCTCTTCAGGTAAGACTATTACTATGACATCACGAGGTCTGACCTTGTAGTTGGACTTGATTTCTTTTCCATTGACCAATATGGAACTGTCCTTTATAGCTCTTTGTATCCTACTGCGACTTGCCTTCTCTAGTCTATCCTGTAAGAATTTATCTATCCGTATCGGTGACTGCTTGCCATCTACAATGAATCTATGGTGTTCATGTAAATCTTCAGCAATTTCCAGCTCATCATTTGTATCTGTCATCTATTCTAGAAACTATAAGAGATACCTAAGCTTATGTGTATCAAGCTAAGAGCATCATTGGATAAGTCAAAATTGTCAATCGGGTATTCGGAAGACAAGCTATCTCTTGGGTGAAGGAAATTAGTTGCAGTTCCGCCTCTCAGGCCTAGCTTTATGATAGCAAAAAACTGATCTTGTACCGCGACGGTAGCGCCGACGGCCAGTCCATAGGTTAAGCCTAGGGCAGATTCATCTACTATGATATTGGAAGATCCTTGCTCATCTAAAAAGGTGGTCGTAGTCATCGTATAGAAAATTTGTGGCCCTAGTCCTGCCTCTATAAAAGGTTCTATCCTGGAAGTGAAAAATGGCGCATATACTCGGTACAGGAATCTTGCAGAAATATAATTGGACCTGGTGAAATCTGTAAACTGCGCTCCTTGGCTGAGAATGGTATTACTCAAACTACCCAAAGAAAAGTAGTTTACATCCAAGCCAGCCAAAGCATAGCTCTTAGATTTTGCTCGGGTTAGAAAGGTTCCAGAAAATCCTACCGTATTGATGTTCACAGCTCTTCCAAATCCCAGATTAGGGAAATTCAATTCTGCAGTCAATTCCAGTAACCTCACTGAGTCAATAGTATCTGGTGCGGTAGCTTTACTTGGCTCTGCTGACTGCCCTCTCAGGGTACTCATTTGCACACTCCATATAAGTAAGACCAACCACCCTATCCTGAAAATCATTTCTTATTGTATTTTCTTGTACAAAGGTAATACTTTGGCTCTTATGAAAAATGAAAGTTATAGTGACGATCAGCCTATTCAATACGCTAAGGAGACCATCTGCGCCAAAGATCAACGAGTGCTATCCAGTGGTCAATCCCATATCACACCCATCCATGCGACTAGTTCGTTCTCTTATGAATCCATAGAAGACAGCATGGCTGTCTTTAAGAAAGAAAAAGAGGGTTTTGTCTATTCTCGATTTAGTAACCCTACTGTGCAAACAGTAGAAACAAAATTATCATTACTGGAAGGTCATGGGACAGATCTTGAACCAGGCTGTCTATTGACCAGTTCTGGGTTATCTGCTATTTCCACCCTAGCCTTGACCCTACTTAAGTCCGGGGATACTGTCATAACCCAAGCTGATCTATATGGAGGTACCACAGAGCTATTTCATAAAGTGGTTGCCAAGAATGGTGTCAATATAGTGACTGTTGATTTCAATGATTTAGAGGAGCTGAAATCAGTACTGTCAAGTCACTCTGTACAGCTCATCTATATGGAAACCCCCTCTAATCCAATGCTCAATTGTATAGATTTGAAAAAGATCAGCGATTTAGCTAAGCAAAATGGCGTCCTTACAGCGGTGGACAATACCTTTTCCACATTCTACCTGCAACAGCCCTTAGCACTCGGTGTGGACTATGTTGTGTATTCCACCACCAAGTATCTTAACGGCCATGGAAATTCCATAGCCGGAGCCATAATCACCAAGAACATGGCGGACAGATCAGCAGTATGGGAAGTATTGAAACTTCTGGGAACCAATAGCAATCCTTGGGATGCCTGGCTCTTGCACAACGGCCTGAAAACCCTTGCATTGAGATTAGATAGACATTGTTCTAATGCTATGCGTATCGCGGAATATCTCCAAGATCTCCCTACTGTCAGAAAAGTGAATTACCCAGGCTTGTTGACTCACAGCTCTCACAAGGTGGCTAAAGACCAGATGTCACAATATGGTGGTATGCTTTCGTTTGAGATCGATGGCGATATGCAAGCAGCTGTCAACTTTATGAATAATACCAAGCTCTGCACTATTGCGGCCACCTTGGGAAATGTCGACACTTTACTTTTGCATCCTTCCAGTTCCTCTCACCTGAATGTTCCTAAGGAGATCAGAGAAGCCAGTGGCATCAGCGATACCTTGATAAGGATGTCAGTAGGTATAGAAAAATATGATGATCTTGTCAATGATATTGGGTTAGCCTTACCAGCTTAGCAGACAGATTTGATATTGGTTCCGCGAGATCCTAATTCTACCAGTTGCAGATTATCGATCTCTCCATTATCGCATTCAAAGAGTAGCATCGTCCTGAAGTTATGAAATCCTTCTACACCGCAAGCACCTGGATTCATATGCACGACATCCAGCGCTTTATCACGCATTACTTTGCATATGTGCGAATGCCCGCAGATGTACAAGTCCGGCTTTTCTGCAACCAATAAATCCTTAACCCTCTTAGTGTAGCGTCCAGGATAGCCTCCTATATGTGTAATCAATACTTTGACGTCTTCACAGAGAAAAATCTGATTAAGTGGATAACGCTGTCTGACCTCTGATGAATCTATATTGCCATAGACACCTGTTGTCGAATTGAGTGATTCGAGGTAGTCCATGATTGCTGGATTGCCCACATCGCCTCCATGCCAGATCTCATCTACTGCTTGCAAATGCTCTACTACATCTGAGCCTAAAAAACTGTGAGTATCAGAAATAAGGGCTATCTTTTTCATATCTACAATATGCAAACTTATTCGGGATAGAACAAAAAAATGCCGATCACTTATTAAAAAGCAATCGGCATTTGATTACAAAAGAACACATTTATCTTACAAGAATCATTTTGTTTGTCAAGCTCGCATCATCTGTCTCTATCTGATAGATCAAGATGCCGTGAGATGACAATTCATCAGACTCTATATTGAATTCATTCATACCCTTTTCAAACTGATCTTGTCTACTCAGTATCATTCTTCCTGTAGAATCAAATACCTTCAAAAGAATTTCTTGTTCAGCTGGTGTATAGAAAGAAATTCTTGTAGACTCAGAGAATGGGTTAGGTTGGTTTTGGAATAATTCCAACTCTTGACCTTGTGCCACAACCTCTTCACGCATTACATACTCCATTACACTTGATCCTGAGTGCCCGTAATATACTTCGGACTTAGCCACATCATCAGTCAGATCTATCAAGTCAGTAAGATTTCCATCTTGCTGCGCTTCAAAGTAAATCGTGAATAGCTCCTCCCCATTCTCTAATACAAAGCCATTGATATCTGAATAACTGAAAGTCAGCGTTCCGAATGGCTCATTGAGTAAAGCAAAATTCGCTTCAGTCAGATTGATAATACCTTTATCTATTCCTTGGAAGAGTAATGCCCGAGGATCAAATTTCATTGTTAATTGTAGACCAGTCAACGTAGCAGAATCTTCTGCTCTGAATGGAACGGCTACCAGATCTCCTTTCTTGAAACTAGCATTATCACCGCTAAAATAAAATGGTGCATTACGATTGGATATCTCATCTGATTCTGCACTGACAACGGCATCCGTGTTCACATCTCCAACTTTTACAGCGATGAAATCTGCATTGTTATTAGCAGAATACAAAGACTGTATGTCTATACTGTTATCATAACCCCAAGGCTGCATAGGATCAGAAAATCCATATCCTTCTGAAACAAAAACCCAAGAATCGTTTTGTGGCAATTCTGTATAGATACCCAAGATCAACTTTCTCAGTTCCACTAGATCTATTCCATCCACTTGATTATCCTTGTTGATATCCGCAGCAATCACCTTGTATGGTGTATCCAGCTCATCTATTCCTAGTATGTGTCTTTGGATCTGTATCAGGTCCAGAGTGGAAATTCCGTTCAGGTGATCTATGTCATGCTCAGGATGTATACTATAAGCATTATAATAATCTACTGAATTAAATGCGTAAGAACCAGCGCTGGTTGTCATCTCCATTGTAGAATTGACATTAGTCATGTCATCTAATTGAACCATGACATTTTCCATGGCATGTGCTTTTTCTGTCATTACAGAACCAGCAAGTGTTGTTATCGATCCTACGTCTGGACAGACATCATTAGTATCCTGCAAGTCCAATATGACAGTACAAGCTTCAAATGTACCTGATTCATCTATGATGAATATCTGCAAGGAAATCATTGCTGAGGCACCATTAGGTAGATCACTACAATCAAAAGTCATGGACGACTGCGGAAAAGTTCCGTTATCAGGAGATACAAAAGAAAAGGTCAAGCTATCCATACCATCACAACCTCCTTCACTCTTAAGATCAAAATCATTGGCCCATACGACTGCTTCGCCATCTTCATTAAGTGTCCAGGTTATGGTAGCAAGACAAATAGGAAGTGGTGGTCTATTTCCTTTGATGGAAAAGGGGAAGGTACAAGAAGTGGATCCTCCTCCACACTCGTTAGTTACATTATAGGTGAGACTGTAATCCCCTACTGGGTATTCTCCAGAAGCTGATCCCGTACCAGTAGCATTCACTGTTCCATCCGCATCTGCGTCCAAAGCCCAACTGATTCTAGAACCTACACAATTATCCGTTAGTACAGGATCCAAGTTTATGAATCCTATACAATCAATACTGTCTGTACTGACCATCAACATATCTGGACAATCCAAAACAGGAGCACCTGAATTATTAATTATCAAAGTCTGGGTACCTGTCAGTGAAAACCGATCCGGGTTATTGGTTTCATAGCGACACCAGTCCACTACTGTCCATTTTCTGAGTATGGTATAACATACCCCATCATTATTACTCTGTACCAGAGGACCATCCTCGTAGGAAATTCCGATATTGATACATTGATAGTCCTCAGTGGTGGTAGGATAACCTGTTTGGTCTGGGTGGATGCTCGTATTATTACCACATTGATCTATCATGACATCATCTGGAAAGACATAATCTCCTGGAGTCAGATTAGCAGAGTCACCCATAGGCCTCACTGTGATTCTCTGTTGACAGCTATCGATGGTAACACCATTGAGGTCTTTTACATATATTTTTCTAGTGATGATTCCAGTATTACAACTCAGGTTGAATTGAGATAGATCAAAGAAACCATTATCAATAGTATAAGTCGATGAGCAGCCTACTGTACCTGAAGCGGTTGCCAGAGCTTCATAATCATCTATACAATCCAAGGTCACATCATCAGGACAATCGAATTGTGGTACAAAATCATCAGTAACACAGACTCTTGTAGGGCACTCGCTGAAGTTGCCTTCTGAGTCAGTGACCTTCAAGAAGACTGTAAGAGTGTCTCCTATGTCTGCACAACAAAAATCAACTGTAGGACCATAAAAGTTATTCGTGCCGCAGCCTGGGTTTTCTCTTCTCACCTCATAAGTCATTACTGACCCACAAGGATCAAAACTATGATCATCAAAAGTAAATGCTGGCACTGAAGTCGTCCCACCCGCGCCCACAGGCACTTTAGTGAAGCCTTCGCATATAGCATTAGGTGGATTGTTATCACTGACTCTAATTTCAAATAAACAACAGTTGACAAATGAACCAACTAGTAGATCAGGGTCATTAGGATCCTCTTGCAACATATCTCCATTTCCACATGCATCAGTGAAGCAATATCTTACCCAAGTCACATCGTCGATAATCTCAGGAATAGGAAATAGACCATCAGCACCTTGTGATATATTATTAAAAGGTACTGTATTAGGGTCTACTCCTGGTTCAGCTGTCTTATATGATACTTGGATTGACAATGGTAGAGAACAATCAGATACAAAAACAGGAGCTGTCAAAGAATCTACAATTGCAAAGGGGTCTAATGTTACTAGTGCACTACAACTCTGACTGAAAGAAGGCACATATAAAGTATCATAAGCACTTCCTGCTGTTGTTCTTGTAACAAATCTACTTCCGCGAATTTCTCTATCTATTGGACAGGAAGATACTGGAGGAGAATTGTCAACCACCTTTATGACTTGTCCATCAGAAACACTTTCACCAGAACACCAGTCCACTACAAACCAATCTCTTATGAGTTTGATTTGTTGTCCACAAGTTTCTGTGCCTATGTCCGTATAGAAGAACATGATGTTAGGGCATTCCAGTCCTGTGGGCTCTCCTGTATTAGATGGTTCTATGGAAGGTATATTGTCACAATCTTCAGCATCTATTTCAAAGATGAAATTATCTGGAAACACGACATCATTGACATCAAATTTTGTTACGAATAATTGTTGCTTACAGACTGTCTGATTTCCAGCAGCATCTGTGGCGAACCATGATCTGACTATTTCACCAGAGTATAGACCCACACAAGTAACACCTAGATTCTCGTCGCTGAATGTGATATCAGTCGTCGTCGTGTCACAGGTCATGGCTAATGGAGGATTACTTAAATTGAAGCCATCGTTACAAGGAATCTCAACAGGCTCTATACCAAATTCCGCGTTGCCATTACAATTTAAGAATTTAGGACCTACTTTATCTTCTATGGTCACATTTCCCCAGCAGGTAATACCACACTGTACTAAAGTAGCACAAGCTTTGAAGGTTGTTCCGACTTCTTCATCTCCCACGGTGATGACACCATCACCATTAGCGGTGGCAAAGCTGTCATCTGAAAATTGATAGATGGAATCAGCGCTAGTCTTTAGCGTTATGACAAAATCTTCATCAGAGAATCCAGCTGGATACCCTTCCATTATGATATCCAAGGTTACCTCAGCAAAGCAATTTTCGTTTGTAGAGATATTAATTCCATTGTTACAGGCCAGACTGATTCCATCACATGGTGATAGCTGACCAGAAACCAGACTTGTAGACATCAAGGTCAAGATCGCCACATAGATGAAAAAGTGAAACGCGGAGGAAACAATTTTACGCCACTTAGAGTTTGACATTGTATTCATCGGTTGTGAATTATTTATATTGTTATTCATAGTAGTCTCGTTTATGGATTTAGGGCTAACTATTTAAGGATGATCATTTTTCTACTTGCTGCCATATTACCAGATTTGATCTGATAGTACATGACACCACTACTCTCCAGTAGATCAGCTGCAATAGTTATCTCGTTATATCCACTTTCGTAATTTGCTTCAGAGTTGTAAATCAGCTTTCCGTCCACATTGGTGATGGAAAGACTTACTAATCCCGCTTCTGGAAGATGAAAACCGATAAGAGTCTCATCTTTAAAAGGATTTGGTTTATTCTGTTCTACATAGAATCCTGGTGCATCTGCAGATCTGTCATCTTGGAAGTCTATGGACTTCACAATGATTTCTGATCCACTGCTCGTATATACTTCACTGAATCCTGGCAGGTCTTCTACAAAGCTTACCGCTCCATCTCCTTTGAACAAGAACTCCATCAGCACGTCCCCTTTATGGACTTCTAATTGCTCAGCATCATTCCAACTGAATCTTATCACTTGGTCTTCTGCTTTGTTCCAAGCTATATTGGAATCCTCTAGACTTATCTTCATAGGCACAACAGCCAAAAGTGATTCACTGTCAAATGCCAGGCTGAATTGTGCCCCTGCAAGCATCATATCTTCTTCTGCCACAAGTTGTACTCTGATGTTTCCACTTTCTGTAACATCTTGTTCCAGTCTTATGACCGTAGTTTCTCTATTTCTGTTTTCTGTATTTCCGCTAGCCAATTGGTAATCAGGTAAAGCATCATTATTGACATCACCTATCTTGACCCCTATGAAATTGGCATTGTTGACATCAGAGCTGATACTATAAATTTCTCTGAATTCATTGTATGGAAAAGGATTCATGTCATCATTGAAAACCTGATCTGAATCGACAAATCTCCAAGAGTAATTCTGAGGTAATGTCTCATAGATACCCAGGATAAGCTTTCTCAATTCTACGAGATCTATTCCATCTACGCTAGCTGAAGCATTGATATCAGCAGCGATCACTTTATATGGACTATCCAGATTTTGTATTCCGAGAATATGTCTTTGCATCATTACCAGATCCAAAGTAGATACACCATTAAGGTAATAATCATCCTTCTCCGGATTCAATTGGTAGTCATTGTGCATAGGCAGATTATTGAATGCAAATTGACCATCCAAGAACATATCCGTCTGATTGTTAGCCATCTGAGGTGATACTAGAGACACTCCTACATTTTCTATCATATGGCTCTGCTCAGTCATTATCGCCCCGCTAATTCCGGCCACTGTAATATTTCCATCCAGGCAGATCATAAGATTATCCTGTACGATGATATTAACCACACAGAATGATTTATTGGCACTGGTTGTAGGACCGTCCCACACCCATAGCTCTATCTGGTTGTCACCAATGTTATCACAGTCCAAAGTCATATTGGTAATAACCGCAACATCAGAGAAACTAAGCGTGACGACAGGTGAACATGAATCAGAACTTCCCAGATCCAAGTCAGATGCCCATATTTCAGCACCATCTGTCGTACCTATAGGTAAAACTAATTCTGAGTGACAATATGGTGTCGGAGCCACATCGTCAGTAATTCTCACATTTCTGCTACACTCTGAAGTATTACCACAAGCATCAGTCACAGTGAATGTCACTGTATGATTTCCTATCGGGTATACCCCACTGGCATCATTACCTGTTCCAGATATGTCCTGCAAGTTACCTTCAAGATCCAAGAACCATGTGAATTCCACATTATCCGTACAAGATGCATTATCGACGATAGCTGCTGTAAGATTTTCTACCCTACTGCTACAAGTACCTGCAGCCGTCACGACTAATTGTGAGCTTGTACAGTCTATGGTAGGTGCTACTGTATTGGTTAACTTGAATATCTGATCGTAAGTGAAAATATTATCAGGATTACACCAGTCCACTACAGTCCATGTTCTCACCATTTTCTGGCAGGCTCCATCGACGATGGAAAATACCAAGTCAGAAAAATTAGATACGACATTGCTGCATGCAGAGGTATTGAATACCGGTCTTTGACTTCCTGCAGGTAATACATCTGGATCTATTCCTTCCAAAGTACATACCCCTGCATCTATATCAACATTATCCGGCCAAGTGATATCACTGGCATCAAATGGATCCGTATCTCTTACAGAAATGGTCTGTATACAAGTGGTCGCAGGCGAATTTCCAGAGTTATCTGTTACCATCCAAGTTCTTCGCAGAGCTCCTTGAGAACATTCGTCCAGATTAAAAGTGCTGATGTCAGTAGTCTCAGTAACAGTGACAGTACATTCATCTGTAGCTGTCAATTCTCCAAATGCGCCATCAAGATCATCGAGGTCCACATTAGACCCACAATCCAGCACGATATTCTCTGGGCAATTAGTAATGACAGGCTTGATAAAATCTACCACCTTGACCTGAGTCATACAGAAGTTATGGTTACCTGCATTATCGATTACTCTCATCATCATCATTACATCCATCCCCACATCTTCACAGCAGAATTTCTCTGTCTGTGTGAATCCACATTTTTCTGAAAACTCAACAACATATCTGGCTGGGCCAGAAATACTGGTGCCAGACATATGTACGGGGTCATTGGTTACCATTGCCACCTGAGCAGCAATCCAATCTGCCTCAGCACTGCTTTCTCCTTCAGCCAATGCACCTCCCAAGGCAGCCGCATAAGCAATGGCATTAGTACCATCTGCTGGAACTTCGGAGATATAATAATAGTGACCATTAGTGTACGAACCGAGAAAATCCAAGAAATCAAACGTTCTTTCTTCACAATCACATTCCGATGTTTCTGTGTCCATCCTCTGAATCACTAACTGATAGATGCCACAATTATCCCAACTGTGATCATCGAAAGTAGATGGTCCAGCATAAGCCAATCCAAATTGATTCAAGGTGATCGTATTGAATAAATCACAGGCAGGAATCGGTTGCTCCGTATCTAGTAATGACACCTCGGTTACACAATCTTCAGATGACTGATTTCCACAATCATCAGTGACAGTATACTTGATACTGATGGATTGTGCATCAAAGTTCAAACCCTCTATCGTATAATTACCAGTAGTTGCATCGAACTGAACACCTGCTGTTGTGAAATTTCCACCTGGTACTTGGTATTGTATGGTATAAGTCCATGTGCTACACTCTTCCACACTAGGTGGGCCTACTTCTAGAGTAGCACCACAATCGTGGGTGGAATTTGAAATTGTCCCATTTGAAGGTGCTGTGCATATCGGTCTTACCGTATCCATTATCGTAATGGTCTGATTATGTTCAGCACTTTCTTCAGCACATGAATCCCATACTGTCCACGTTCTTACTATTTTCTTAGTGCCTCCACAACCTGGTATGTTTCTATCAGAGTAACCGATCACTTGCAGATTAGTACAGACCAAGCCTGAAGGAAAACCTGTGAAACTAGGATCAGGGTTGCCGAATTGATCTACCGGGAATCCACTGCACAATTCTATGGATGGGCATATGCCATCAGTATCAGTTGTAGAACCTACTGGATCATTATCCAGGGCAGAATCGAAATTCTTTGGCCATTGTATGTTATCCAAGTCCACTAAATCAACCCGTAAGGACACCATGCATGAACTCTGCGCTCCATTAGTGGCATCTGTAACAGTATATGTTCTAGATACCATCTGAGTGGGTTCACAATCATCAGAACCATTCAGATCTGAAAAACTTAATACCACATCGCTACAATTGTCATAGCCTTCCAGGAACCAATCATTGGTCATGGGTCTATAAGTCACTGTCACATCATCAGGAAAATCAGGAAACCCTATCTGTGCTCCTGGCACATCCGCCTCAAAACAAGTCGTTGCAAACGGCCCTCCAGTACAGTACGGACCTAGAGGCTCTATGGATTTATCCTCTACCAGTACCAGCCCCCAACATGAATTGTCTCCACATTTCTGAGAAACGGTCACTGTCAAGGTCATGCCTATCAGGTCCTGAGTCAACATCCCTTCTACTATATTTCCATCAGCATCTGTGATGGTTATATTGTAAGCATCGTTATTCTCTACTTCGCCTTCCAATACCATTTCTGGTAACAATTCCAACTCACAATTATTATTCAGACTCACATTAACTTGATTATTACAAGCTATCGAGCCAAAGTTTTCTTCTAAAGCCACCACTGCCAAGCTTGCAGTAACTGGACATTGTGTAGTCCCTGTTGTCGTACCTTGAGCTTTGATAAGATAATTACCAGCTACTAGGAAAGTGATGTCCACAATATCAGAAGCACCACTAGCAGGTTCAATGTCATAAAAAGCAGGATTCACTGCAGCACCATTAGCAGCACAGACTGTAAACGTCTCATTTACATTACTAAAGTTTTCTAATCTGTAAGAATTGGCGCTACCCAGACATACACAAGATAGACCCACTATGGCTGGTGAAGTATTTATAATAGTCACCTCTTTTGAATCAGTTTCTTCACACGTCAATCCTTCTGCAACTATTGCAGTATATATTCCAGATTCTGTAACATTCAAGGTCGTAGTGGTCTCACCCGCTATGGTAACACCATCTTTCTGCCATATGATTTCAGTGGTTCCAGTTATGGTTGCAGTCAGCGTACCTGACCCGCAGAAGGTGCATTCTTCATCTCCATCAATCTCAACTGTAGGTTCTGCGACGAAAGTTACTTCTATGCAATCAGTAGCACTACAACATCCGTCCAAGGTCGTTACTGTCACACAGTAAGTACCTGAACTCATGACAGTGATGGATTCTGATGCTTCAGTTTGATCATGACTCCACATGTAAGTGTAAGCACCTGCTGAACCAGCAGTAAGGATTACAGTACTACCATCACAAGCTATTATATCATGTTCTCCCAAGTTTACAACCGGTGGCTCCACTACTTCTACAAATACTGTCATCGATTGCTCACAAGTTGACCCTTGAGCAGTTATACCTCTGTAGAAACCAGATACTTGTGGCTGAGTAATCAGCGTCGATCCTCCACTGGCATACCAGTTAATAGGTATCGACCACGGACCAGACGTTACTGCAGGCAGCGCTTGCCCTCTGCATAATTTCATATCTTCTAATTCCAGATCTACACCATTGCCATATGTGACCATTACATCGACTACTACACTACAGCTTGTCTGACATTCTGCTATTACAGCTCTGTAACAACCAGAAGAAGTTACAGTAAGTGAAGTACCTGTCTCTGATAATAACACAGGATCTACCGAAGCGTCACTACAATCAAATTCGAACCACGCCAATGTCGTAGTTCCATTTGGAACCACAGCTTCTATCGTATACTCTTCTCCGACACATAAGTGATCTAAAGTCAAGTCAGCTGGAAGTCCCAGTGTCGGAGGTCCTTCTAATATTAAGACACTTTTAGTCACATCATCCAGCGAGCAAGCACCTGGACCTGTGTCAGCGTTGCAAAGTGTTATTTCATAATTACCTGCGATTTCAGGGAATTCTACGATTCCTGGAAGGCTACCTCCCATAGTTCCAGAACCTGTTCCAGAACCTGTTCCTCCAGTTGTAAACGGTCCGAAGGGTCCGTAGCTAGTATCGTCATCCGTATTAGTTAACTTGAAGGTCACTTCATAGCCTGGCCCTATTCCTGTGACGTCATAGGCCTTCTCCATGTCATCAGCACAGACAAACAACTCCATCGGCCCGACTAGCGCAGCATCATCTGCTGCATCGAATACAGTCACTGTCGTACTGAATTCGTAATCACAAGAGGAGCTCTGTGAAGTTCCAGAAACATTCACGGTATATGTGCCTGGAGTGGAATAAGATAACTCCACCATATTATCGTTAGTGCCAGAAAAGGTCGGTACAACACCCATGATCGTATCAGAGCCTACCGCTTCCCAAGTCACTTGAGAAGTAGGAGCATCTCCGTTTTCATCCACAACCGTCAGCTTGACTATTCCTCCAGTACAAATGGTAGGATTAGCGGGCATAATCGGAAATTGAGGGGATCTACAAGAGAACATCTCATAATCCGGAAAATGCATACCACCATTTTTCAAAATGGAAAGCGATGGCAGAGGTCCGGATGGATCTGATAGGCCATTAAGAGTAAATGTGTTACCAGGCGTACCTATTGGATTGAAGAAAAAGGTGTCACCCGTTTGAAGTGGATCACCATTTTCATCCAATAGATTAATTGGATTAAATACAGAAATCACATCTCCAGGATCGCAACCCCAAGTACTGATTGTAAAGGAAATCAAACCTGGTGGATTGCCTTCCACGCAATTACATCCGTAGGTGATTGATTGGGCCTTTATAAAGGTACTCGAAGCCATCAATAAGAACAGGCTTAGAATAAAGCTGTTTCCCAATTGTTTAAATGTTCTTGTAATCATCATAGTATATTGTAAAAGTCGTATTGCTCAAAAGAGACTTGTTCAGGTCAAAATAGACCTATCCCTTTTTCATCGACGTACAAAGACCAAGAACCTATCCAAAAGGCCATTCATATAATCGATAGTATTCATACGTTTCATATGGAGGTTTTATCTAATTTATAAATCGCAGAAATTGTATCGTTTAGCTAGTGAAGAGCTGCTTACTATATTTTGACTTTTTTGTATATTTAAATTGATATGGATATTGACTCTTGAATTTCAGGTGTCTAAAAGTTATATATTTGGTCCTTTCAGTACTAGAACCTGATTATGCCAGATAACAAGAATACCAGTTTGAATTGGGATGATTTCCGTGCCTTGGGCAATCCAGAAAATGCACCAGATTCATTAAATGAAGACTCAGAGAAAGACAATATGAAAGCAAACCATTTCGTCGCCCAATCAAGAATAAGAGTACACCTGGAAAAGAAAGGCAGAGGGGGAAAGCCGACCTCCATCATCAGAGGCCTGGAAATGACCAATGATAAGATGAAAGAAATAGAAAAGGCGCTGAAGACACAGTGTGGTGTGGGCGGCTCTCAGAAGAATGGTGAGATCATTCTTCAGGGAGATCAGCGAGACAAGATAATAGCCTATCTCACTAAGCTCGGGGCCGCAGATATCAAGAAAGCTGGTAGCTGATAGAACTACTCCTGTGATATCCTTCCTCGGCCTCGGACCGCCTAGCAGCTATAATATTATAGACCAAGATGAAATTACCAGCAGTCAGATCAATTCTGGAACAGTCGTTAGCAAGTCATTTTGAACCAAGAGAGCAACGAAACCTCATAGCTTATTACCTTGATGCCAAAAGAGGTGACCTGCTGGAAGCGGCACTTTCAGAAGCACAGGTAAGATCGGATGTGGCTGATATCGTAAAAGGCCACCCAATACAATATGTTACTCAGACCTCTTTTTTCTATGGATTCAAATTCCATGTGGATGAACGTGTTCTGATCCCCAGACCAGAAACAGAAGAACTAGTGGATTGGATCATAAAAGACCATACTGCTCAGCCTCTACTAAGAATATTAGATTTGGGCACCGGTAGTGGTTGCATCCTCCTCTCTATAATGGCTGAATTCAAAGAGGCGGTGGGATATGGTGCTGACGTCAGCAGGGCTGCCTTAGAAGTATTTAATATCAATCAGGAAAAACTAGGTCGTACCGCTCACACTCTCGAGTATGACATGAACGATCAGCAGCCAGATAAGCTTCCTGACCAATTGGATATCATAGTAAGTAATCCTCCTTATATAAAGAAAAATGAGCTTGCTCAGATGGATAAGTCTGTAATAGAGCATGAGCCCGAAATAGCTCTGTTTGTGGAGGGTGAGGACGCTTTGCATTTCTATAAGCAGATTATGGATCTGGCACCTAAGCTACTGAAGCCAGAAGGTGAGTTATATTTAGAGACCAGTTATCAGTATCACGAGGAACTACAAGCACAGGTGGCACATCGAGGGCTGAAGTGCGAATTTCGCAAGGACCTTTCCGGTCAATGGCGCATGTTGAAGTTATGGGGATACTAGCGGCTTTCAGGAGTTAAGGTACAAAGGGTAATTACCAGCACGGAAATGATAATTACTGAGTTTACGGAGCTGCTTATCGCGATCCAGTTCCATCTGCATACTGGCTCGCAATTCTGGACTGACCACCACAGGAGCAGTCAATTCATAATCCAGATGTTCCGCCACAGTTCGCAGACATGCAAAATTTGCACTAGCTTTTTGCATCAGCAGATCCACGTAGGCCATTACGCGGGTTTGCTTTTCAGGCTCCAACTCTAGGAAGCGACCTATGCTAGAGGTATTGGGCTTACTGATTTCTTCAGATTTCCAACCCAGCATGCTTATGACACCACCCTCGCCTGACTGTGGTTCCAGCATGATGTCCTCGTACGCAACTTCCATGAAATCACAAAGCTGCTGCAAGGTCAATTCTGGCTCACTCACCAGGTCTTCATATTTGATCAAGTGATAACGGTCAGAATTTTCAGACGCCAGAGCTTTGGCAGTATTAAGTAAATATACACTTACCGCGTCATAAAGAGTCTTGCCTCTCAAATGCAAAGAGGCAATACTGTCTAAGGGATTTCTGGTAATATGGATTACCTTGCCATTGATAAAAGTCGACAAGAAGAGGTCCATTGTAAATGCATTGGAAGGTGTCTTCTCCGCCCACAGGCATTTGCCAGTTTCTTCTAAGATTCTAGCATAGAAAGCTTCAATGAACTCCGGAAAAGTCTCTGATGACTTTACTAAAGCTTTTACTGCAGCCCTACTCCATATGTACTCTGAATCCAATTCCACACCGATGAAATTATGCCAGCCCGCATTGGGCAATCCGAAAAGAGACTTCCTGAACAACTTGGATTTCTGAGTTTTCCAGTCTGTATACAGCTCTTGCTTGGCGAATATGGAAGTCTCTGGCCCACAAAAAATCTCAGAGTGCCTATTAAGCATTCTCCTCAGTAATGAGCTTCCCGTGCTGGGGCTACCGCCTATTAGTATCGACATATAAGGGGTTGTGGCGTTATCTTTGTTGTCATTCTTATTATTGGCGGTTATATTTTCCAGCCAATCCTACCCTAAAAGTACAGCTAATGGCAAAAAAGCCTTCACAGAGTTTCCCTAATAAATCTTACTCCCACTGCTCCAAGCTCCCTGCAGATATTCAGACACTACTTAAAAAAGCTGAGGCTCAGACTAAACTGGCCTATGCACCTTACTCTAATTTCCTTGTAGGCGCAGCCATTTTATTGACCAATGGACAAGTAATCGGTGGTTGTAATCAAGAAAATGCCTCCTACCCACTCTGCATCTGCGCAGAGAGAGTCGCGCTGTACACTTACGGTGCAAGACCCATCAAGCATAAGATAAAAGCGCTAGTCGTCACTGCACACAATCCTTCCAAGCCATTGACAGAGGTCTGTATGCCATGTGGTGCTTGTAGACAGGTCATTCAAGAATACGAAGCGAGACAGAATAAACCAATAAAAGTATATGTGACTTCAATGGGTCTGGATGAGATCATCAAGATAGATGGCATCAATGCCATTCTACCCTCCGCCTTTAGCCAAAGCGCCTTGATCTAGATATAATCATTTACATTTAGGTAACTTTGACATGACTAAAGAAGTTAATATGAATTTCATAGAGGAGATGGAATGGAGAGGGATGCTCCATGATATTACACCAGAAGCCAAGGCGGCTACAGAGAAGGGGATGTGTACGGCCTATATTGGCTTTGATCCGACAGCTCCTTCCATAACCATAGGTAATTATGTACAAGTGATGGTACTCACTCTCTGGCAGAAATCAGGGCATAAACCTATTGTGCTCATGGGAGGTGCCACAGGCAGAGTCGGTGACCCGTCAGGTAAGGACGCAGAAAGGCAACTAAAGAGTTATGAAGAGCTGGACAAGAATTTGGCTTTCCAGCAAAAGCAAATGGCTCAGTACTTGGATTTTGAAAAAGGTGGCAATAAGGCGGAGTTCAGAAACAACATGGATTTCTACAAGGAAATGAATGTACTCGACTTCCTCAGAGATGTAGGCAAGACTCTTACGGTGAACTATATGATGTCCAAAGATTCTGTCAAGAATCGACTGGATTCTGGTCTTTCCTTTACAGAATTCAGTTACCAGCTGCTTCAAGCTTATGACTTCCAATGCCTCTATACGCAGGACGATTGTCATTTTCAGATGGGTGGTTCTGACCAGTGGGGCAACATCACCTCCGGTACAGAATTTATCAGAAGAAATCTTACTGATGCCAAGGCCTACGCTGTCACCAGTAAATTACTCGCTAAATCCGATGGAACGAAATTTGGAAAATCAGAGCAAGGCAACATATGGCTGGATCCCAATATGACTTCCCCTTACCAGTTCTACCAGTTCTGGCTCAATGCTGCTGATAATGACATATCAATGTTCCTTAGGTACTTCTCACTGAAATCAAGAGCAGAGATAGAAGCTCTGGAGGCTCAGGCCAATGAAGATCCTCGAGCAGTAAAGGCGATACTGGGAGAAGAGCTTACGAGAAGAATACATGGAGATGCCTTTGATACTGTAAAGGAAGTTTCAGAAATTCTGTTCAATAAAAAATTGGACTCCACAAGACTTAAAGCGATGCAGCCCGCAGCGCTGAGGATGGTGAGTGCGGAGATCCCTGCACACAAAGTAGATGTCCAACAAATAAAAGATGGTATTTCTTTGTCAAAATTACTTACTGAGCTTTCCCCAGTTTTTTCATCAGTCAGTGAATTCAAACGAGCCGTAAAAGGCAATGCAGTTTCTGTGAATAAGCAGAAAATCACAGACGCCGAATATGGATTGAACGCTAATGATCTATTGCAAGATGGATTTGTTCTGGTAGAGAATGGGAAGAAAAATAAATATATGTTGGTGGCATAGCCCATCCTTTCTTACTGTAGTTACAATAAACACCTTGTTGCAAAATAGGCAGTATTTGATAATACTGAAGGCTATGAAAATTACTGCACTTATATCTCTACTTTATTGATCTTCACCATGTCTGCCGAAGTACAAGCTATCTACCTTATCAATAACTACAAATGTCCCGCCACATCGCTTTACAGTCACTAGAAATATAATATAGACCCGAGGATTATAAAGAAGACTCATATGTCAAAACTCTAAAGAGGATAGATGGCGTGGACAAGGCAGTAGGGCTTTGACCTGGGGTGCTTGCTGGTTGATTTCTAATCTCCACGAAGGGAAGTCACTACCTAAGATACAAGATGGATGGAATAGGAAGAGCATCGCTTTGCTGCGTTCAAGATGGAAAAAATTGTTGGAGACCTATTTCCTATTTAATTTAAAAAAAGAGATGTTGTACTTACGGCTTTCCTCCTTCAAAATCCAAAGACACAGAATTAATACAATACCTTAACCCTGTGGGCTTAGGCCCATCGTTGAATACATGTCCTAGATGCCCCTTGCACCTTGCACAATGCACTTCGGTTCTGGCATAGCCCAAATGGTGATCTGTATCTGTTTCTACATTGGTTTCATTGAACATATCGTAGAAGCTTGGCCAGCCTGTTCCAGATTTGAACTTGGTATCTGAGGTGAATAATTCCAAACCACAACCCCTGCAGATATAGATTCCTGATTCCTTGTTGTCCAATAGATCCCCCGTGAATGGCCTTTCCGTTCCTGCCTTTCTTAGGACTTTGTATTCCATCGCCGTTAGCTCTTTTTTCCATTCATCATCTGTTTTTTCTATCGCTTCGATGGAGGAATTTGTTTTCGAGGAAGCAGTTGAGACAGTTGATTCGGTGGTGGCTTTTTGTGCTGTCTTTGACTGACAGGACAAAAAGAAAACTGTAAGAGTAAGCAAGAGGTATTTCATAAGACTAGGTTCAATTCTAAACTAGAACAATCATTGGTGGAGTTAGTTCATCAGTTTGCAAGGCGTATCTCGATAAAAACTATTTAGTGCATAGCTGTTAAGTATGATATTTTACTGGGTCCGATTACGCTTAGATGGAACCGTTGGCTCCTCACCGCGAAGCCGCGCATCTTGTTTTTTTGCCACATCCATTAATTTTCTCATCAGGTTCACTATGGAGATAAAAACCAAATATGTGAAAGTAAAACAGATATACATCCACCTGAATGATCCCGCCTCATCCATTGACACCCCTGATATATGATGCGCCAGCAAACCCCCTAGCCCTGCTACTAACAGAAATGCAAAAATGCTATCCCTGAAATATTTAGTTCGATTGTCGTATTGGATACTGAAGACACTATTGAAAAGCATGAAACCTAATAACACTGAAAAGGACACTTCCCACAACACTACGCCATTTGCAACTTCCGAACCCTTAGAGACAATTCCTTTCATTAACAGCACACCTAAGACATTCATCAGCACCGCAACTCCCGCTTGATAGAAGGGATGAATTTCTTTTTGAAATATGGATTGAACTGGTGCTTTAGCCATTGTATGTAATACTAAATGCTATTTATCGAAAAAAGGTTTTGATTTAATTGGTTGTCTTCACCACCTTCCCAAACAAGTCAAACGCTTCAGCATTGGTGATTTCAATATTTGCAAAATCCCCTACTCTCACATAATCACTTGCAGCATCCACCAGCACCTCATTATCCACTTCCGGGGAATCAAATTGAGTTCTACCGATGAAGTAATCCCCTTCTTTTCTATCAAATAGTACTTTGTGGATTTGGCCGATCTTATCAAGATTCTTCCTGAAAGAAATCTCTTGTTGGGTCTCCATCAATTTATTGGCTCTCTCTGCTTTGAGCTCTGGTGTGACATCATCATCCAATAGATAAGCGGCCGTATCTTCTTCGTGCGAATAAGTAAAAACACCAAGTCTATCAAACTGGATATCCTGAATGTATTCATGGAGCATATTGAAATCATCCTCTGTCTCTCCGGGGAAACCGACAAGCATGGTCGTTCGCAGCGCTATTTCCGGGAGTATGGACCTGATGTCCTTGAGTAAGGCCCTCTGGTCGGCTTGTGAGATGTGACGTTTCATTGCTTTGAGCACAGGGTCTGCAGCATGTTGCAGAGGAATATCCAAGTAGTTACAGACTTTGGGTAGCAGAGCCATTTGTTCTATGATTTCCATAGGGAACTTGCTGGGATAGGCATAGTGCAGCCGTATCCATTCTATACCTGCTACTTCGTGCAGAGCAACCAATAATTGCGGTAGTGCTCTTTCTTTATAAATGTCCAGGCCATAATAGGTAAGCTCTTGCGCTATGAGTATCAATTCCTTGACGCCGTTGCGAGCTAGGTTATGTGCCTCCTTGACCAAGCTTTCTATAGTCCTAGAGATATGCTTGCCCCGCATCAGTGGGATGGCGCAGAAAGTACAAGTACGATTGCAGCCTTCCGATATTTTGAGATAGGCATAGTGCTGTGGCGTGGCCGTCCAGCGCTCGCCGATCAAGTCGTGCTTGTAATCCGCATTCAGCTTATTGAGCAAAGCCGGTAATTCCATCGTCCCAAAAAAGGCATCCACCTCAGGAATCTCCACTTCCAAGTCTTGCTTATACCTCTCTGATAAACAACCCGTTACATAAAGCTTTTCTATCTGTCCCGCTTGCTTGAGTTTCGATCCGTCCAATATGGTGTCTATGGATTCCTGCTTGGCTCGATCTATGAATCCACAAGTGTTGATGATCAGGATATTGGATTCATCACTATGTTTGTCGTGTTCAACCTCATAATCATTAGCGTTGAGCTGTGTGATCAGATTTTCTGAATCCACCAGATTCTTGGAGCAACCCAAAGTAATGACACTGACTTTGTTCTTCTTATTCTTAGTCTTCATATCTTGCTGTAAAGATAAGCTTATAAAGACGATTGGATGGTCCGTGCTTTGAACGTTTCATCTTATTTTGTGTAATAATCTAAAACTTCTACATGCGATTGATTACTCTATTTGCTGTATTAATATGCCTTAGCGCTCAAAGCTTAGCTCAAATAACCGTTTCCGCTAGATATGTAAGCAATAATTCCAAGGCCTACGATATCAATTACGGGATAGAAGACGCATTGAACAATGGTTATGAAATTGGCTTGGGTTACTGGTTCAGATTAAAGAATAAGCGAATGGAATTCACGCCTGAAATCAGCTATACCGCTCTGAGGGGTAGCGGGTCTGTCACGGGTTCCAGTATAAATTTCAATTCCAACATCCTCATATATGCATTGGATTTTCACTCTGATTGCAGCGCCTGCCCTACCTTCTCCAAGGAAGGAGGCCTCATCAAGAAAGGCTTTCATTGGATCATAAATCCAAGCCTGACACGGGTAAATTCAGATTTTAATGCCACTAACAAGCTACCTCTACTGAGTGATTATAGTTTTACAACTTGGCGTCTAGGTATTGGAGCTGGTTTGGATATTGGCTTGACCAATCTATTGACCATAGCCCCTTTTGCCATTCTACATATAGGAGGTGAAGACAATTTACACCTTGCAGAAACAGAGGACTCTCGATATCGACAAGTCCATATAGGAGTACGAGCTATTTTGAGGTTTGATAAAGATAAGTGGTAAGTAAAGGAGCTGCACTTTGATTTCACTCAAATCAATAAATTGTAAGTAAGGAAGATTCAGCTAATAGCGATATTGCTTGGCTATCTCCCACAATACGATACCTGCACATACGCCTACATTCAATGAGTGCTTAGTTCCGAACTGCGGGACTTCTATAGCAGTATCAAGATAAGGCAAGGCTGCATCAGAAACGCCTTCTATCTCGTGCCCGAACACTAAGGCCAAGGGTCGCTCTGGTATTTTGTATTCTTGGAGAGCTACAGAATCATCAGTCTGTTCCACTCCTACTATCTCGTGAGTGAGAGAAAGTTCTTGTAGCGCAGTTGTTATTGTTTCGTGGTAGATCCACTCTACAGACTTCGTGGCGCCTATAGCTGTCTTGTTGATTTCCTTATGGGGAGGCCTGGCTGCGATGCCTACGAGAATCAGCTTTGAGATGGCTAAGCCATCGCAAGTTCTGAAAACGGAACCGACATTCAGTGCTGAACGGATATTATCCAAGACCACTGTAAGGGGTAGCTTATCTGCGGAGCTTTTGTAAGCCTCTACAGTCGGGCGATTGAGCTCATCTAGTTTTAGCTTCCGCATCTAGAGACTACTGTGCCAGATTATACATGAGTGCTGCCTTGACAAAAGAAACAAATAATGGATGTGGATTCTCCACCGTACTCTTGAGTTCTGGGTGAAATTGGACACCAATGAAATATGGGTGAGAAGGAATCTCAATAATCTCACCTAGTCCTGTTTCTGGATTGACACCTGTGACCTTCATGCCGGCTGTGGCCAGTTCCTTCTTGTAGTCATTATTCAGCTCATAGCGATGTCTGTGCCTTTCTGTGATCTGAGTCGTACCGTACGCTTTATAGGCTATGGATTTTTTGACCAATTGACAATCATAGGCGCCTAATCTCATAGTCCCTCCTTTCTTGGAGATGTCTTTTTGATCTTCCATGAGATCGATTACAGGGTGAGCTGTTTTAGGATTAACCTCTGTTGAGGCCGCCGATTTCAGTTTCATGACATGTCTGCTGAACTCTACTACTGCTGTCTGCATACCCAAGCAAATCCCAAAAAAAGGTATGCCATTCTGCCTCACATATTTAATGGACTTTATCTTGCCTGAAACACCTCTCTCGCCAAAGCCCGGCGCAACTAGCAAGCCGTCCAAGCCTCCTAATTTATATTCTATGTCCTCTTTATCCAATTGTTCAGAATGTATGGGAATCACTTTTACTTTACATTCATTGACTGCCCCTGCATGCACAAAAGCTTCGTATATTGATTTGTAGGCATCAGGGTATTCATTGTACTTTCCTATAAGCCCTACTGTTACCTCGTTTGACGGATTTTTCAGTTTACCCAGAAATGCTTTCCATGCGGTCAATTCAGGTTGAACCTTAGTGGAGAGCCTCAGTTTTTTAAGTACTCTGACATCGAGCTTTTCCTTTAACATGAGCAAAGGAACATCATATATGGTCTTGGCATCAATGGCCTCGATAACTGACTTCCTGTCTACATTACAGAAAAGGGCCAACTTATCCCTGACTTCGCTCGTCAATGGATGCTCAGTCCTACAGACTAGGATATCCGGCTGTATTCCAGCTTGTAGCAGTTCCTTGACGGAGTGTTGCGTGGGCTTGGTCTTAAGTTCGTGGGCTGCGCTGAGGTAGGGAATCAAGGTCAGATGGACACAGATACAATTCTCTTTCCCCATTTCCTGACGCATTTGTCTGAGTGCTTCCAGGTAAGGCAAAGACTCTATGTCACCTACAGTTCCACCTATTTCTGTAATGACAACATCATATTTCTTGGATTCTGGCAGTCGCACTCTGCGCTTGATTTCATCTGTAATATGTGGAATGACTTGTACGGTTTTACCAAGATAGGCACCTTCTCGTTCCTTGTTGATAACCGTCTGGTAGATCCGTCCAGTAGTTATATTATTATCCTGTGAGGTAGTTGTATTAAGAAATCGCTCATAATGCCCCAGATCCAGGTCCGTCTCTGCACCATCATCCGTCACGTAGCACTCTCCATGCTCATAGGGATTCATTGTGCCCGGGTCTACATTGATATAAGGATCCAGCTTCTGGATTGTAACGCTGTATTGTCTTTCTTGGAGAAGTTTGGCTAGCGAGGCGGCTATGATACCCTTCCCTAGAGAAGAGGTGACGCCTCCCGTAACGAAAACATACTTGGTCAAGTGTTTTTTAGAATTCTTCACTACGGGATACAAAGGTAGGTTAAATATCGAATTGGACGAACATATAGGCTATAGAAATTAGAAGTAAGCGCAGCCTACGGGAAATGATTTCACAATTTCCATGGGTTCATATCAGGTCTCCCTGATTTAATCCAAGCGAGGCTTCTGCCGAGTCTTCTTGACCTCTGATCTGATTCTCTTATTCTTGAGAATTTTCTCTTTGGTCTGTTTATTGATTTTAGAGGGCTTACGTTTTTTGGGGACAACCAGGGCCTTCTTGATCAGCCTGATGAAGTTGTTAGTAACTCGGTCTTTGTTCCGCTGCTGTGATCTGGTCGCCTGGCAATACATGGAAAGCTCGCCAGCCTTGGATAGCCGTTTGGCGTATTTCTTTTTGATCAGTCTAGTCTGAGCCTCATTAAAAATTTGTGAATCTGAAACTATCCAGCTGACGATGACTTTGGTCTCCACCTTATTGACATGTTGTCCGCCACTACCGCCAGAGCGGGCAGTCGAGTACGTGAATTCAGTTTTTAGCTTTTCCCAGTCAGGCTCCATTTAGCAGCAGCTACCGTCATCAGTACCTTCGGAAACTGCAAAAGGCATCGCCCCACCACAACCTTCATAGATGCCATAATGTATGTCCCAAGTTCCGTGAAAATCAAAATGCTCTCTATATCGCGTATCGTGCAACATCTTATAAGTGTTACCACAGACAGACATGACTTTTCCTATAGGAAACTCATGATGATCGTCCAGATGAAAGGACGAACCTACATTCTCTATACCCCCCTTGTAGGTAACAGCTTGTCCGTAGTCTTCACAATCTTTCTCTAAACCATCAATCTTAAATAATCTATAGGTGACTGAGAAAAATTTAATGTTACCCAGCAGCGCTTCCAGTTCTTTGTTCTCTACAGTAATAGGGCTATTTTTCACACTTCTGGGATCAGTAAAGCCTGCTCTCTGTGCAAAATTCAAAAAATCATTCCAGTACAAGGCTCCACTTAGGCACTCACCCCATAACACCTCATTCTTACTCAGGTTCTCTGGCACTCTCCTATCAGTGTATACATCACTGAAATACATTTCGCCTCCAGGCTTGAGCAGATCATATACTGACTTCAAGACTTTCTCTTTATCTTCCACCAGATTGATTACACAATTGGATATGATAAGATCAAAGCTCTCCTTTTCCAGACCCAGCTCACCCAACTGATCTATGTTCCCTTTGATGAATGTGACATTACTGCTTTTATAGTCGAACTGTTTCGTGTGATAATCCATATGGCGCTGAGCTACAGCCAGCTGTGCCTCAGTCATATCCAAGCCCACAACCTGCCCTTGCTCTCCTATCAGCTGCGCGGCTACATATACATCTCTTCCACTCCCACAACCCAAGTCCAAGACTTTGAGTCCTTTCAGTTTATCAGGAATCGTCAGTCCACATCCATAATACTTGGCCATTACCTCGTCATGGACTTTCGCCAAGGCTGTTTTAATGTGCTCAGGTGGTGCTGTAAGTTCGCAGCAAGCATTGGTTTTGAGGTCTTCAGAAGTTTGAAGTTCCTTACCGTAATATTCTTTTACTGCTTCGTGTATTATTGACATGATATTTATTGATGTTTAAGCTAGCAAGCTATTGTATTAGTTAACATTGGAAAGCATTATTGTTTTTATGGAAAACATATTACATAACACTAATTTACTTACAATTGAATAGAGTCAATCTTGTTCATTCTCGATTCTTAAATTGTCCTTAATGTGACACTCCTCATTAGGCTCAACATTAGACTCAACATCAAGCCTTGGGTGGATACTCGTCCTTCACATTATATTTGACATATTCCAGACAAGCTTTGAAATCAACGAAGATCTTATCAGTATTGACCAGATCAGGAATTATATCTATACGCTCTAGCATATAGTGCGGCTGTTTGGACAATCCTACAAAGAGGATTTCTTTTCCTTCATTGATCAGGTCCACTAGTACATCTTCCATGGCATACAAGCCAGACTGATCCATATAGGACATCTTATCCATTCTTATGATAATCGTGGATGCTGTATCTGGAATTTGCTTAATGAGCTGTTGGAAATCACTGGTAGAGCCGAAAAACAAAGGCCCTTGTATATGCTTAATGAATACTTCTTCCTTCAAGTTTTTTGGAAAGCCTTTTTCATCTGACCAAGCCTCTTCTTGCATCAGTGAGGTGACCTCAGAATTCTCTGAAGTCAAGTCTCCTATTTTCTTCATGAACATCAATGAAGCCATCACCAAGCCAATACCAACAGCGTATACGAGATTCCAAACTGAAGACAAGATCAATACACTCAATAGTATGGCGACTTCTGGCTTTGGCATGTAGGGAATAGCTTTTAATCCTTTATAGTCCATCACATTGATTCCTACGGTTATGAGAATTCCAGCCAATACTGCTGCAGGAATCTTAGAGGCAACTGGTCCCAGTGCTAGCAAAATTATCAGCAATAGTATCCCTGCCATCATCCCTGATAATTTGGTTTTTCCACCTGCATTGATATTCACAACAGTTCTTATGGTTGCTCCAGCACCCGGTATTCCGCCGAAGATGGCTGCAATCGAATTACCGATTCCTTGCCCGATTAATTCTTTGTTGGGCTTGTGCCTGGTTTTAGTCATATTATCAGCTACAACTGATGTCAGGAGAGAATCAATGGCTCCGAGCAATGCCAAGGTCAAAGCTGTAAAGGTAAATGGCGCTATAGCACTAAAGCTAAACTCTGTCAGTATTGCTAAATTAGGTACTGGAATCCCACTCGGTATCTCCTCTATAGCTCTATAATCGAGGCCGAGGATTATGGCTGCTCCTGACACTACAAACAAGGCGACTAAAGTACTTGGAACAGCAGTTGTTATTTTCTTAAAACCAAAGATTATGATGATGGTACATAAGGCCAGTATCAATTCCAGCCAATTTATATTACGGAAAGCACGAGGCATTACTTTAAGAGCTCCCAAAACTCCAGAGGCTTCCTTACCAGCCAAGGTTTTTGATTCTTTATTGATTTGCTCAGGCGTTATATCCTTAGCTCTTGCAATTGTCTCTTTAAAATTCTCTAGTACAAGTATTCCTTCCCCAGCTTCTTCTTTGAGTATGTTATCCAGTATTATCTCCTCAGCAAAAGGCTTGTATTGATTGACAAACTCCATGTCTTCTTTGGGATAGTAACCTACCGAGGGTAAGATCTGAGTCAGAACGATAATAACCCCTATCGCTGTCATGAAGCCAGAAACCACTGGATAAGGTATATACTTAATATATTTACCCAAGCCTAGTAGACCCAGACCGATCTGCATAAATCCTGCCAGTAGGAACACAGTGAGAATAGCGGGTAAGGCTTTACTGACTTCACCATCAAAAGAGGCGACTATTCCTGCTATGACTACCATACTGACCGCTGTCATAGGAGCAGTAGGTCCCGAGATCTGCGTATCAGTACCACCGAAAAGGGCTGCAAAGAATGAAATAAAAATAGCCCCATATAAACCTGCATCCGGTCCTAAACCTGAACTCACTCCGAATGCCAAGGCCAAGGGCAAAGCCACTATCCCTGCTGTAACTCCTCCCAAAAGGTCTCCCCTGAAATTAGAGAAGTCAAATCCTAATTTGTTAGTCATTTTTATCACTTACTCAATTAAAGAATGCTACCGTGAATGTCTTCATCTTAACGACATGGATGTCAATTTGATTTAGACAATATGAGGTATGATGGAAAGCATTGGATAAGTACGAGGCTTTCAGATACTGTAGCTAAAAAGCTAGAATTGTAAATCGTAACAGTCCAGCTTGACAGGCTAAATTCATTGTCTTCAACCCACTATTTATCACGAGTTAGCTATCGCTCATTTTCAGATTCAGACTCTCTTTCCATCTCTCCTTGTATATCCATTAGATAGGTCTTATCATCTAGATTAAAGGTCATATATGTACACCTTTAATTGAACAGCAGATTTCATCTGCCTCTAATATAGCTAAAGACAAGCAATAGGTGACCTAGTATTGAGAATTGAGTGTAGGACGAGATGCAGCTTATACGCTTAGTCTAATGCTGCCTGTTTTATCAGGTCATAGATTATGGTCAATGAACCGCTTTTCTACAATGAACCGACAACCATCACGTAGACTTGATCATCTGCTTTGCCTTGCTCCTACTTGGGGATGCATTCTTGTTGATTAGCTTTCAATATGAGATTTAGCAGTTATCCATAATAGATACATAACCGTTGTAACTGCATTGCACTCATATCCAAGCCGATTAATCGCTGAATCAGTTCTGAGGCTTCCTTGTGTATGGAATGCTGGGCCCCTCAGGCAGAGCATCGACTGAAGCTATACGGTTATATTGAAGCCTCGGTGTCAATTAAGTAGGTGATTTTTTGAAGTATATTCTTCGAGACAGGATCAGGACTTATTTTTGATTCCTATCCCTTGAAGTCTTCTCTTGGCTATGCACCATCATTGTATTACCTATACGAAAAACTGGTTTACACGAACTCTATTCATATCCAAAATAATCAGTAAACAAAGCATAACTTTTCTCATTTCCTGCATCTCGTCATACACCTTTAGAATTAGCCTATTCGCTGGCGTCTGAATAGGATACCTTACAGACATATAATCTATATACCAAAGTAAATGTTCTGACCTTCAAAGTCAAATATTATCTGAGACAGTGGTAACTGATCTATACTGATAATACCAACGACATCTTCCGGTAGCGAATTACTCATAGTGTCTAGATCTGCGCTACCAAACTGAAGGTTATTTATTCTAAGCTCAGCAAGATTACAGCTCAGAACCTCATATACATTAGATGTCATATCGGTATGCGCTGTAGTCAGGTTAAATGCTCTATCCTTATTGATGAATAAAGCTTCGTTTAGGATTCTTGCTTGTTCATCTATGATAGATACAGAGGCTCCTGTGTCCAGGATAAACTCATATGTCTTATTCCCTATCCCTAAAGGCATCACGATAAGATCATCTTTCAATTCGAATGGCAATTTTACAAAGACATGATCTTTGCTTTCCTCATTGAAGAGCTCTCTGTCATATAGTTCTATGACCTTATTCGTATTATCAATGCAGAGAAGCTCTGCAGAAATAACTTTACTACCCAAAATACCTAGCAGCTTACCATCTATGATTTTTTGCACTTCGGATAGATCACTGGCATAAAGGTCAAGATCGTCTATCAAGTAATTACTAAGCTTAATTTTAGTCTCAGATAATTTGAAGGTTAACAATGAGCCATTGATAGTATTGAATTCCTGAGCTTGGCCAGAAAGATGATCTGATTTATGGATGATTACACCATCTGCTGCCGTATCAAATATGAAGTAGCCCTGCTCATCATCAAAGCTTCCTTCAATGAGCATGAGACCTGAATTATTGACAAAAGGCATCTTCATGGTCCTGAGTCTTTCAATATCTGTGGCATAAGTGGCTGAAAAACAACAACTTAATGCAAATAGGACAAGTATGTATTTTAGGTAATTCACTTTAAAAAGTAAGCTATTGTACGCAGCTTACTTTATAAATATAGAGGACTTTAAGCGGTATTCCAAGAATTTAGTAACATTCAGTTAACATTGGCGTTACTTTCTATTAATCTTCGCTTATCTTTGAGTTAACATACTAGCTATTGTATTCAGCTTTTATGTCTTCGAATACTGCATAAAAAATCCTGCTAGCGGTAACTAGCAGGACTGATTTCATTCCGAAGAATGGAAAAATTGCATCTTGAATCTCTTCTCCTAATAGAAGAGATTTTTTTATATCAGTTTATAGCCTAAGCTTATACCTATACTTCTTCCTGGATAAATCTGAGAGAAGAACTGATCTTCCGCATTGAAAGCCCCAAAGACACTTTCTCTTCTACTATTGAGGAGATTATCCACATTTAATCCTAAGCTGATTCTGTCATCATCACCTGTTGAATAGTTGGCACTGAAATTTATACTGTGAAACGATTTAGCGTATACATCTGGAAACAAGCCACCTCCTGCTATCTCAAGTGTTCTACCTCTTACGTTGTAGTAGAGACCACAATCAAGTGGTGTATCCTTGAGATTATAAGATAGTCCTGCATTTATGATAAAAGGTGCTTGACCAGCCATTTGTCTTGTCGTAGCTATTGTCTGACCCTCTTTTTCAAAAGATAATCTAGAATCATATTCCAGTTCGCTCATTTCTAAAATTGATTGCGCAAAAGTTACATTGGTACTTAAATTCAAGGAATTCTTTCCTATAGGTAAGTTTCTTCTTAGCTCCAATTCAATACCATATACCTGTGCATCTCCTACATTCCTAGTTTGAAATTCATTAGATGTCTGTGCTGTAGGTATTCTAACTAATTCGATAGGATTGTCAAATGTTTTAAAGAAGGCACTTACTGAAAGCAGTTGACCACCCTCAGAAAACATCTCCCATCTCAGATCAAAATTATTAATACGTGTTTCAGTCAAGTTACCATCCCATGTGACATTCCCATCTTTATCAGTATATTGAAAAAGTGAACCGTTAAAGATTCTATCTGTAATAGGATCCAATATCTGAGCAAATGATAGTTCCTTGAAAGATGGTCTAGCAATGGATCTTGAATATGATATTCTCAGGTTCTGATCATTTCGCATGGACTGAATCAAGTTTACGGAAGGAAACAAATCTATTGCGTCCAATACCTTTGCATCTTCTAGATTATTACCTACAACACCAGAATTAGCAAACTCGGAATCTCTTCCAGTATGCTTCTGAAAATACTTTTCTGCTCTTAATCCGACTGTTGCTTTCAGAGATGCAGTAGGTTTAATCTCTGTAGACACATAGAGTCCAGTATTATTCACATTGGAGCTGTACTCATTAGGGTTCGGCGTATTATTACCAGATACATAATAGATAGGTCCATTAGGAGCGATATTTTCAGGCGTTAATACTTCTGACGCATCTCCAGCCCAAGTAGGTTGAGCTCCGAAGAATTGCATTCTATAACTCAGTATGTTGTAATCCCTTTGCTTGTAGATATGACTGGCACCAAACTTTAGCTTTGCCTCTTCATTAAAGAGCTGAAACTTCTTTGCAAAATCTACTTTACCGACTAAGTTATACTCATCTAAGTATCTCCAGATACGACTTGGGTCACCACCTGCACCAGCTACAAAACCTAAATTATTAGATCCGAATTCGGAGAAAGCAGTCTTCCTGATGTCAGGATCTGTTAGTTGAGAAAGTGTGCCTGACAATTTCCAATCAAACATCCATTCATTCTCAAAAGCATAGTTACCGTTCAGTAAAATATTGCTAAGTGATCTCTGACTGTACTCAATGTTGTCAGATTGTGCTAAAAATCCGGATTGTCCTGTAGCATCACTGTTATTATCTATATCAAAAACAGCAGCTTTACTTTCTCCATTTTGTAGATGTATGAATGATAGCTTATGCTTGGACTTATTTGTTTTGTAAGCCAAGCCGAACATACCACCTAATAAAACATTCTCCTCTCCTATCTGTCCATTCGTGGTTGTCGCTGGTACTAAATCAAAAACATCTGATTCACCTTGTAACTGGTACTCACCAAAGTTTACGTTATTAAAATACCTTCGAGAAGACTTGTAAGTTGTAGAGAATGTATAACCAATTTTATGATCATTCTTGAGGGTCTTCTGATCACCATATGATACACCAACTGAAAAATCTGGCATTGCTGACTTTCTTGAAGTTGCTAGTTCTGGTGAGAAGTCATTTAGAAAGTTGGATAAGTCTTCTTGTGAGTGGCCACTGACTGGTGATGGTATGATTCGTGCATCTGCACCTCCAGGCAACTTTCTAGTACCATCATCAAAACCTAGAAAATCTGTAGAACCACCTTCTGCATATAGGTAATCATCATTGAGATGCATGCCAGGGGTGAAGCCCATGCCAAGAGAAACATTAAACGTCTTTTCTTCAGGAAAATCCTTGGTTTCAATATTGACAACACCTCCTGTGAAATCTGCTGGCAACTCAGCTAGAGCTGATTTATGGATCATCATGTTATTCAACAGATTTGTAGGAAAGATATCTATCTGCAGGCTATTTCTGTCTGGATCCAAGCCTGGTATATCTACGCCATTTAGCATTGTCTTGGTATACCTGTCTCCCAGGCCTCTGACAAATACATACTTGCCCCCTTCAACAGAAACACCAGTCACTCTCTTTACTGCTGCTCCTGCATTGGAGTCTCCTATCTTTTTAAATTTCGCAGAAGAAATACCATCTACCAGACTGGTGGATTTCTTTTTCAGGGTCATCAGTGCTGTCTCTGATGAGCGAATTACCTCTGCAGTAATGACAATTTCATCAATGAGTTCTGATTCTGTTGCCAGCTGAATATTCTCTAATAATGTCACTTCAGAATCTGTGACAACTACATCAGTGATTGTCATCGTCTTGTATGAGATATAGGACACTTCCAAGTTATAAGTTCCAGGAGCAAGATTTAATTCAAAGGTACCATCGAAATCTGATGTTGTACCGGTTCCAGTACCAGCTACTGCGACAGTGACGGCTATCAGTGACTCGCCATTACTGGCATCAAAGATTGAACCTCTTATTGTTCCTTGTTGTGCCGAAATGATAACACTGAGCCAAAGAACAAATAATAAAGTAAATAAGGATTTTTGCAATTTTTCCATTTTTAATTATCTGTTGTAATAATGAAGGAAAGACACCAATGTGCCCTTCCTTCTATCTTATTCTATAATCCTAAAGAGGATAAAGTTCCTGATTGTGCGCCCCAAGTCCATCCAAAAGAACTTGCATCTGGACCTACTGTATTAGCGTTTTGTGCTACTTCTGTTGCAGCTCCAGCGGGTGCTCCCTCAAAGAAAGTTGCCACGTCGTATCCCGCTGGCAAAGTGTATTGCCATGTTCCAGAAGTACAAACGCCATCTCCACCAAATGATTCAAAGGCAACTGCTGGGTCATAATCTGCATCTACACCATAGATATATAATTCTGTTACACCAGTGTTTGTGTCGTCATCCCAATCTATCAAGTGATCTATGTTTGCACCTGTGTATATAACGCCGTTAATAAAATTGTTACAGCCCTGCGTAAGAGAACCTTCTGGTCCATCCAGTTCCATTGCACTACCTCCTTGAGGAACCGCAACGATCCAGTTTCTCACTGTGCCATTGAAAGCTTGATCTGTATCTAATCCGTCATCTCCACAGTTCCACACTAAAAGATTTTCAGCGTTTACTGTTCCGCCGAACCACTCGATGCCATCATCTCTATTAGCCACTACTTCAATATTATTAATAGTAGTCCCAGAACCAACACCACCTAGGGTTAGTCCATTGATTTCATTTCCTTCACCTATGTTGGTTCCACCATGTCTTATAGATATGTAACACAATGATCCAGAATTATCTGCTGCATCTGATCCACCGTATAATCCATTAGGATCTGAGGTAGGAATACCTTCTATTTGTACTTCAGAAGCATCACCTTCTACAGAGATAGGCGCATTACCTAGGACGATAAGCCCTCCCCATAATCCTTGAACATCAGGTTCTAGATTAGGGCTGGCAAATTGTCCTGCCGCTATCATAGTGGGAGATATCTCATCTGCTACAGAAGTCATGATTATTGGCTGACTTGCTGTTCCACAAGCATTTATTTTAGAACCCCTTGCTACTAGAAGTGCCTTAGAATTAGCTTCAGCACCAGCACCTCCTTTTATTATAGTACCTGGCTCTATAGTTAATGTTGCTCCATTAGTCACTGTTATTCGACCAGTAAGCGTATATACTTTATCAGCAGTCCATGTAACATCCGCTTCAATATTCTCTGAAACTTCAATAGTGGATGATTCACCACCTACAGTAACGCATTCACAATCTATCGTCAATATCTGTCCTACTGGACAAGTAGTTTCGCAATCATCATCACCACAAGAGGTTAGAAATAATGTTCCCACGAGAGTAATAATTAGTAATAAGTACTTTTTCATATCAGTTTGATTTTCTATTTAAATGAGTAGAGATTTTTTGCAATTTTTCCTATCTCTCTGAAAATCGATGCAAATATCGTTTGGCAACATCAAACCAGCGTTAAGTCAGTATTAAGTTTATGTTAACCGTGAAGTCACTTTGTTTACATTCCAGTAACATTCTGAGAAATGCTAAAACAATCTTCCTATTCAAAGATCAGTTCGTAGTAATCAAAGCTGAACATATAGGAAGGTTAATTACCTTTAAGGCAAAAATCAGAAACACCTCACAGCTCCATAGATGAATAGCATAAGGACTTACAAACCCCTAATAATCTCTCTCATTCTTCTCCTGACACAAACTAATCTTTGGGCAGGAGACAATCCAGATTCTGACATAAGTTTTGGCCTATGGGACATTCTGCAGATTCTAGGTGCTTTGGCATTTTTTATCTATGGTATGAAGATGATGAGTGATGGCATACAAAAGGCTGCGGGGTCCCAATTAAGAAGTATTCTGAGGTCCATGACTAAGAATCGTGTGCTAGGGATATTTACTGGATTTTTTACGACAGCTATAGTACAATCTTCATCTGCAACTACTGTCATGACCGTTTCTTTTGTGAATGCTGGTCTTTTAAGTCTTACAGAAGCCGCTGGTGTGATGATGGGTGCCAATGTTGGTACGACGATAACTGGTTGGATCATCACTATTTTGGGTTTCAAAATGAAGCTCAATGTATTATCAGTGCCTTTATTTGCCTTTGGAGTTCCCATGCTGCTGAGCAATAAAGAACGACTCAAGCACTGGGGGACTTTTATTATAGGGTTTGCCATATTATTTATGGGCCTGAGCTTTCTCAAAGAAGCCGTTCCAGACATCAAGTCAAATACTCAAGTCCTGGAATTTCTCAATGGTTTTGCAAAATGGGGCTTTCTATCAAGAATCTTTTTTGTCCTTATCGGTACTTTACTCACTATAATAGTACAATCTTCTAGCGCAGCCATGGCTATCACATTGACTATGGTCTTCAATGGTTGGCTATCTTTTGATATCGCAGCTGCTATGATATTAGGAGAGAACATTGGTACGACTATTACTGCTCAATTTGCTGCCTTAATAGGTAATACCAATGCTAAGAGGGCTGCTTGGTTTCATAGTCTTTTCAATGTTTTCGGTGTGATCTGGATGGTTATTCTCATGCCATACTTCATAGATGCCCTCAGCATGTTCATGGAATATCTAAGCTCAGTCTTTTCCTTTGATTACATGACCAAAGAAACATATGACGCCGCCATAGCGAATGTCAATAGCGGACTAGGCACAGAAGCAGAAAAAACAGCTCAAATTGCAACCATAAATGAAGGATATAGACAAACTACTGCAGATAGTCTGGCAGCTTTCCATACAACTTTCAATATTATAAATCTTATACTGCTTTTTGCTTTTGTTCCTTTTCTTGTCAAGCTTACGGAACGATTGGTCAAAGCTGGAGGTGAAGTAGATGAGTTTGATAGTTTAAAATTCATCAATGCCGCTAATAGAACTCCTGAACTTGCCACTGTAGAACTTCAAAAAGAAGTCGCTAGATATGGTGAGATTACAACAAGGATGTTAGGCTTCAGTAAAGAACTGCTTAACACAACTGACCAAAAAGAAAAACTGGTATTGATTTCCAAACTCAAAAAGTACGAAGACATTACGGATAAATTTGAAAAAGAAATCACTGAATACATCACAAACTTATCTGATAAAGAAGTCACACATAAGACGAGCATAAGGTTGAGAAGCTTCTTCAACATTTGCAATGATATGGAACGCATAGGAGATATTTTCTATCAGTATGCCAAGTCCATGGAAAATAAAATAAATAGAAAAATCTATTTTGTCCCAGAACAAAGAAATCAATTGAATGATCTGATCTCAATAGTCGAGAACGCTTTTGCTGAGATGAATCACAATCTCAATCTTACCAGCTATGATTCTGCCACTCTAGCCAAATGCTATGATCTGGAAGACAAAATTAACATGCAACGAAACGCTATGAGAAATTATAATCAAGAGCATCTTGATGAAGATGATTATGATGTCAATGCGGCGATGATTTTCACGAATTTATTTTCATCACTAGAAAGAATAGGTGACCATATAGTAAATATCAATGAATCTGTTGCGGGTGAGATTTAGAAAAGGAATGTAGGATTTAAGTTTTCATTGTAACATGATTAGAGTCTAAAAGTCTGCATTCTAAAGTCTTATAGTCTGACAACCATACGAAGTATGGAGCAAGTTCACTTCATATGATCCGGTGTAGAGTTGTGCTTGGATATTTGCTATATTTATTTTACCAAGAACATTCTATATGGCAGAATACTACAAAGAAGGCTTTTTGATCCAACTCATTCTGTATTCATTGGTTTGGATAGTGAGTGAGTATACGGGGCTATTGGTCTGTGTGATAATGGCGGGAGTGTTATTAGCAATATGGGTATTCGCCATAATTATAGAAATGGTAGAGAAGTCGAAGGTGCCCAGTGCTTATTTCAGATGGTTATTTCTTTCAGCATTGGCACCAGCCCTGGTAGCTGTGGCTTTTTCAATTATGTTTGAGGGTAATTTTAACTGGGTAGAATAGAATACAAGAAATAAAGATGAAAATATTTATGGGCAAACTATACTAACTTTTAATATACCCAAACCTATCTCAGTTGTTTTCATTCAGAATAGTTTCTGGTGATATGACGGTCAGTCGACAAGATTAATATCAACCAGATCACTCAAAGTTTAATGTTCAATTCAATGACCAAAAGTGAGATAGTACTATAAAAACATTATAATAGCTCCATTGAAAAATCTGGTAAGACACTTCAGTGAAGAGGAAATGCAAATTCATATATAAAAAAAATGACCGCGCTTAAGTCTTTCTTTTCTTCTTCTCAGCTGCAGGAAATAAAATATTATTGAGGATCAGTCTATACCCGGGAGAGTTAGGGTGCAAGTTGAGGTCTGTTTCTGGATCACCCACAAAATGTCGATAATCCTCAGGATCATGTCCACCAAAGAAAGTCCAAGTGCCATATCCACGAGTACCATGAATGTATCGAGCCTCATCTATGGCGTTATTCTCTCCTAGAATAAGCACATCAGATTTTATATTGGCTTTGGAATAAGCCGTGGTCTGTCCCATGAAGCCTTTGATCGTCGTTGTGTGATTCTGAGTAAGCATAGAAGGAACAGGATCCCACTTGGCACTGAAATCAAACAAGGTGAAATAGTCGTTCTTAGGATTCAGCTTTCTTTTGTTATGATCTATGGATGAAAACTCATATACCAGGTGATTCTTTTCCAACTGCCAATCCTTAAAGGCAAAGGTCTTACTGAAA